>Ga0209417_1006292_pt1 | contig 12279 bp, 10 predicted proteins | sample RifGroF2_FD_184002 | JGI IMG/M metagenome (GOLD analysis project Ga0209417, IMG submission 184002) | Groundwater microbial communities from Rifle, Colorado, USA - Groundwater F2 (SPAdes) (version 2) | ecosystem: Environmental > Aquatic > Deep subsurface > Groundwater | place: Rifle, Colorado... | reverse complement strand
AGTCATGCACAGAACAAATTTTTGAAGAGTTAGCGGATATTCATGTCGATACATTTGCTCTTTGGATCGCTAAATTTCGTCGGGCATTGCTCAATGATGATCTTGACACTTTCTGTACGCTTATGGAAACATTTATGCGGCTCTTGCCTTTTACTATTATTGTTGACCGAGAAAAGAGTTATCAGGGGTCTTTTTTTATGATATGTAAATTATTAGGCATCAAAATGCTTGTTGAAGAAGCAACTGATATTGGTATTATTGATGGGGTTATTACCACACCGGGGCATGTGTATGTGATTGAATTTAAGCGAGATCAAACGCCTGATGTGGCATTACAACAGATTATTGATAGAAATTATTCATTTAAATATGTTGTAGAGAGTGATAAGCCCATAGTTCATGTTGGAATAAATTTTGATTTTGAAGATGGCAAACAGGTAGCACTCAGTTGGAAGCGCGAAGATAACGTTTAAATATTGCGAGCAGTTCCTGCGCCGCTGCGTTAAAGTCATTGTTTATAATACAATGCGAGCACAATGGATCTGCTTGTTCTTCTTTACATTCTTGTTCTGCAAGTTTTAATCGTTCATTAATATCCTGTTGACTCATGGAGCCGCGTAACTCTATACGTTTTTTAAGTTCTTCAAGATTATCAAGTGTAATCCATATGGTGACAGCTTGTGGTATGAGACTTTTGAATTTTTTAGCACCCGCGCGATCAACGATAATAACAAATGATAAACCTTGTTTCATTTTGGTTATAATTTCCGCAGGTGATCCATACCAATGGCCGTTATAGCATGATACTTCTAAAAAGTGGTTGCGTTGTTCTTTCTCTTTAAATTCGGTGAGTGAAATAAAGTTATAATCCACACCATTAACTTCCCCTGCGCGTGGGGAACGCGTTGTTGTTGTTATAACTTTTTGTAATGGTAGTGTTGGCTCTAAGGTATTCATGACATAATTAGTTAATGATGTTTTACCGGCCCCTGACGGTGCAGAAATAATAAATAAATATCCTTTGTTATCATTTTTAATCATAGATTTCTATTGTTGTAATGGGTTAGTTAATGTTTTGTTATAATTCTAACATATCATGGGCAGTTATGCCAAATTGATCTTTTTGCAACATATCTCCTTTATGTTCAATTAAAAGTTGTACAATTTCATAGTTTTTGGCGGCGGCGGCACAATGTAGAGGGGTTTGGAGCCATTCGTTAAGGTGATGGGAGTCTGCTCCCATGCTTAAAAGCATTTCTACAAGATCGATATAACCATTTTTTGCAGCTATATGCAATGGTGTGTTATAGAGCCTATCTTCAACATTAAGGCATACGCCTTTTTTGTAAAGCGCAATAATGACTTCTGGTTTATTGTGTTCTGCGGCAAAGTGCATATACGTTGTGCGCCATGGTCTTTTTCGTTTACATCGTATACATCGATTTATAAGTTCTTGAGCAATGTCATTGGCGTGTGGAAGTGGTGATGCAATTGCTAAGCACAGAGGGTCGTTATTTGGGGCTGTTTTAAAGTTTCTTATCAAAGATTTATGTTGTGTAATCATTTTTTTTACCGTTTCAAGATCATCTTTTTCTATTGCTCGATTGAAGGTATAAAGCACTTGTATTGTGTGCATTTTGTCATTCTGCATTGGATATACATAAGATATTGCAGCGCACAAAATAATGATCACCATACGTATATAGTTCATGTCCCGCCCCCTTTGCCCCGCTTTGTTTTTTTTATTTCCCCTGTTGTAAGAATACTATAAAACATGATGCTGATACAATTTTTTCAAAAAAAATTTTATGCTTTGCTATTCGATAGTGGTATTGTATACTTACACTGTTTTAGTTATTGTTATAAAAGCATGAATGTAAGGCATGACCGACTATGAATAGAAAATTTTTTGCAAATCAAAAAGAATTATTAGCTATATTGGCTTCTATGCAGCCTATTTGTAGCAAGCGCACATCGCTTGATGTTACAGAATCTATTTTTTTTAATGTTACACCACGAGAACTTACCCTGAAAGCAACTGATTTAGAAATTAGTTTACAAGCCAACATGCCAATCGATGCTGAGTTATCGGAAAACATGCAGTTTTTAATTTCTGGTAAACGAATATTTGAGCTTGTTAAAGAGCTTGATGGAGAAATTGAGTTTATTGTTGCGCATAATGAACTTCACCTTAAATCGGGTGGTGTCGATTTGATGCTTAATATTAAAGATGCCTCAGAATTCCCACCATTTCCAGAACGCATTGAAAATATGCTCAACATGCAAGCTTCATTTTTGTTGAGTATGCTTAATAAGGTTGCATTTTTAATCCCTCAAAATAATGCTAATATGGCATTAAATGGCATGCTTCTTGAATTTGGACCGCAAAATATTGGTATGGTTGCAACGGATGGACATTGCCTTGTCCGTGTTATTTCTGACAAGTATACGTTGAGTCAAGACTATTCTTGGCTTATGCCAAAGCGAGCTGTTTTGGAGTTGAAGAAACTTCTTGAGCTTAATACCGATGAACAAACATTTTTGGGCACCTGTGGTAATCAGCTTGTTTTTTCTGGTAAGAATTTTAATTTTTTTACCAAGTTAATTTCTGATCCTTTTCCTCAGTACCAACCAGTATTGAATAAAGATGGGTTTATTCCAGCGCGTATGCACAAAGATTCTTTTTTAAAAACGCTCAAGCGCACCGGGTGTCTTTTGGCGGGTCAATTTGTTTCAACTCATTTTTTATTTTCTGAAGGATCTGTAAAAGTGAGTTTGCATAATAAAGAAGTTGGTAAGCTTGAAGAAACACTGGTATTGCAGGATTTTGCTGGTGGGATGATTGAGAGCCGTTTTTATTCTCCTTATTTGTTAAATGGCTTACAGGTTTTTGCTGATGAAAAGATACAACTTTTTATTAAAAATGCAGCAAAGCCAATTATTTTCCAAAGTCAAAGTACCGATTTTGATGTTTCGTATCTTGTTATGCCTATTTCAATGACTCAAGCTGAAGGGTAAAACAGGGATTAAGTGTGTTTATACGGCATATTACGTTACAAAATTTCAGATGTTTTGCGACTTTGGATATACCCTTTCAAAGTCGCTGTGTTCTTATTCAAGGCAATAATGGAGCGGGGAAAAGTAGTATTCTTGAAGCACTTCATTATAGTTGTTATTTGCGTTCTTTTCGTACGCATGTGCATCGGGATTTGCTGCGATTGAATGAGGATCATTTTTTTATCAAGATCACCACAGAAGCTCATGATCTATCATCATGTGATGTTATGAGTGTTGGCTTTTCGCCGGCACAAGGTAAATTAGTTAAATTTAACGATAAGCCGGTTCATTCTTATAAGGATCATATTGATCATTACCGCATGGTAACATTATCTGCCGATGATTTACAGCTGGTTAATGGAGCTCCTGAGGTTCGACGTGATTTTTTAAATTATGCACTTTTTTTACAATCCCCTGGGTTTTTGGCAGTTTTTAAACGTTATCGCCAAATTCTTGAACAACGTAATAGTATTCTTTTTTCATTGCGTCACTCTTCTGGTTTATCCTCCAACGAAGAGTTGCGTATTTGGACCAAGTCGTTGTGGGAGCAGTCTAATATCATTAGAGTGATTCGTTGTGATTATTTACAAAATCTTGAGGTAACCGTTAATAAGCTTTTAGCTGAATATTTTGTTACTACCGATCAGGACTTGTCGGTATCATTGAGTTATCATGATAAAGTTGCTTATACTGAGCAGAATTTTGAATCGTTTTGGCAGATGTATAAACAAAAGCATATTATGTCAGAACAGCAACACGGCCGCAGTTTATTTGGGGTGCATCTTGATGATTTTTCTATTATCTTTCAACAAAAAAAAGCACGTGTTTTCGCATCGCGTGGGCAGCAAAAGCTCATTGTATTTCTGATTAAGGTTGCTCAAATGTTAGATCTTAATCATCTTGGGGAGCCAGGTGTTTTGTTGTTGGATGACTTTTTGACTGATTTTGACGATCATCGTGTTGCGCAGTGTTTAACGGCTCTTTATGGATTACCGTTTCAAATAATTGTTACGTGCCCTACCAATGCTTCGGCATTAACAACAGGGTTGGCATTTTCAGCTCGTGAAGAAGATTTTTCTATTGTTTCATTGTAACGGTTATGCGCGTGGATGTTTTTTATCATATTCTTTACGGAGATGCGAACTTCCAAGGTGCGTGTAAATTTGTACGGTTGCAAGGTTATCGTGCCCAAGAAGCATTTGAAGGGAGCGAAGATCTGCCCCATTTTTGAGTAAATGTGTAGCAAGAGAATGTCGTAAGCTATGTGGTGAGATGTCTTTGGTAATTGCAGCTGCCGTAAGAAGTTTTTTGAGAATTTGCCAAAAAAATTGTCGCGACATTGGTTTAAGATGTCCGTTATAAATCGAAAAGAAAAGATACTGTTTTTCTATGATAAGTTTTTGCGTGTGTTTTTTGGGAAGTAATTTAGGATAGATCGTAGTGATGTAATGATTTAATAAGGTAAAAAGACTTTGAGGCAAGGGTATCATACGTTCTTTATTGCGCTTTCCAACTATGGTAATAAAACCAGTATCCGCATGTAATTGTTCCATCGTCATTTCGATAAGTTCAGTCACCCTAATCCCTGATGCATAAAGAACATAGAGCATTACCTTATTACGTATTCCTCGGAGTGATGTATCGCATTCTGCAGCGCTTAAAAGGGTTTGAACTTCTTCTTCGCTCAGATACACAGGAAGTTTTTTTTCAAGCTTAGGAGAGGTGAGCGTTGCCGCATGGTTTGGAATGTGGTATCGCTCATGGAGAAATGCATAAAATAATTTTATAGCGGATATTTTTCGTGAAAGACTTTTGGCGGTAATGCCTCGGTCTTTGAGTGTTTTTAAAAATTCGCTGAGGTCTTTTTTGCTTATGTTAATGAGGGATACATCACATGCGTTGCAGTATGCTTCGAGTTGTTGAATATCTTTGGTGTATGATGCAAACGTATTTTTCGAAACATTTCGTTCTGCTAAAAGGTAGGATTCGAATTGACTTTTATAGTCGATATCTGGTTGTTGCATGCAATGTATCCTTATCGTGCTTTTTAATATGATTTAGCTATGAGCACATCGGTAACGCTTGGTTTTTTACAATAAAAGCATGTTATATGGGCATTTTCATGGTATCGACAACGGATGGTTCCTTTGTGTTCTTTAAGTTGTGCTTCGCAAGCTGCATCTCCACACCATCCTGTTTGATACAATCCATTTTCATTCTCTAAAGCATGGGCAAAATCACTTAGGGCGTCTGCCTGATGCCATTGTTGTTGTATGCGCTGTAATGCTTTTTGGTATAATTGTTCATGAATGGTATCAAAAAGAGCTTGTATGGTTGTAATGAGATTGTCGCATGGAACAAATTGTTTCTTCTTTGTTTTATCAGCTTCTGCGCGATTTACCATAACAACATGATTTTTTTCAAGATCTTTAGGCCCAAGTTCAATACGAACGGGTACACCCTTTAATTCCCAGGCGTAAAATTTGGCGCCAGGTGAATCATTTTCATTAAGATCTACGTGCACTGCTATGTTAGCATTTTGTAAGTGTTGTGCAACTTCGTTGGCTTTTTGGATGATAGCAGTTTTTTCAGCAGCTGTTTTGTAAATTGGTATAATGACCGCTTGGATTGGCGCAAGGCGTGGAGGAATGATAAGGCCTTGTTGGTCGCCATGCATCATGACCAATGCTCCGATGGTTCTAGTTGTAAGCCCCCAGCTTGTGCAATGAGGCACCTGCATGGTTCCTTTATCATCCTGAAAGCGAACATCAAATGATTCTGGGAATGAATGTCCCAATACGTGGGATGTACACATTTGAAGTGCTTTTCCGTCTGGCATTAGGCTTTCAAGTGTATAGGTGCGTTCAGCGCCGGCAAATTTTTCGCTTTCGGTTTTCATACCACTTATGACTGGTATGGCGTAATAATGCTCCAGTAGCTTTTTATAAATAGCAAGCGCTTGTTGGGCCATTTCAACCGCTTCACCATGTGTTGCGTGGGCTGTGTGGCCTTCTTGCCATAAAAATTCTACGCTACGCAAAAAGGCTCTATGACGCATTTCCCAGCGAACAACGTTTGCCCATTGATTTATTTTTAGGGGGAGGTCGCGCCATGATTTTATCCAACGTGCAAACATGTGGTAAATAATGGTTTCTGATGTTGGGCGGACAACATATGCTTCTTCAAGCTTTTCTCCGCCGGCATGAGTAACAACCGCAAGCTCGGGTGAAAAACCTTCAACGTGTTTTTTTTCTTTTGTTATAAATGATTCTGGGATAAGTAATGGGAAGTAAGCGTTTTGTGTTCCTGTTTTTTTTATTTCTTTATCAAGTATTTTTTGTATGTTTTCCCATAATGCAAAACCATAAGGGCGTAAAACATAACATCCTTTGGTTGGGCTTGAGTCAACGAGTTCAGCTTCAAAAATGACATCTTGGTACCAATCAACAAAATTATGTTGAATATCGGCAAGTTTTTTCATAGGGCCTCTGGTTTGAATACAACATATAACATTGTTTGCATGATTACCAATTATATCATTCGAACGATAAATTGCAAAAATAAAGAAAGGCAGTGTTGAATTTCACTGCCTTTCTTTATTTGGAAAAAATGAATTTATATTTTATTTTTGAGGTTTTGGGTTGCTTTTTGGTTTACGACCTTGAGATTTTTTAGCTGTTTTTATTTTCTTCTTAGGAGATTTTTTTGTGGATTTTGTAGATTGTTTTTTTATTTTTGTAGATTGTGATTTTTTTTCCGTTGAAGAAATTTTTGATGTATCTTTTTTTTCTATTACAGGAACATGTGTTTCTTTTTTTAGTTGATGTATTTTGTTCGAATTATCGATTATGAATGCGGCTCCCAATGCATTCATGGCGATAAAAAGAACATCGGTTGTTGGTATATTATTATCACTTTTAACAGGTTCAAAAGCATTGTTTTTGAATTCTACTACTTCATTTTGATCATTAATGCCCATTATGAGATCTGCATTTCCCACGGTAATCATTTTGAGGTTATAATTTCCCATGCGATGCCATTTTTCATCTTTTCTTAAAAATGGTGTACCGCTTTTGTTAAGTGCAACGATGGTTCCATCAATACCAGCTGAAACAAAACTTCCAGTCCCTTCAGCTATTGTAGTCCATGTTTTTTCTTGAGTATTATATTGATAGATAGTCGATGTTTTTTGGTTGGTAGCCAAAATGCATGTATGGTTTCCTATACTTATTTGATCAAATACAACATTTTTAGGCATAGGAATATCTTCCCATATTGCTTGTTGTGTATCGTAGATAAATGCTTTTCCAGCATTATTTATTGCGCCTAATGTACCATCTGAAGATAAGGCAACATCGATGAATACAAGTTTTGTGCCGTCAATGAATTTAGCTTCTTGAATCATCCAGGTGTCCATTATGTAGCTGTACAGTGTTCCTTTTTCATCAAGAGCAAAGAGTGTAAGGTCATTTTCGTAACTTCCAACGGTTATTTTCTTCATAGTTTGTACAATTGAATCAGCTTTTTTATTTTGTGTTATTGATTCTTTTTCTTGGTTAGATTTTTCAGTTGATGGTGTTGTGGTTTCTTCTGGTTCTGCCTGAGTTAACATTTCTTGAAGTTTTCCGCCTAATTCTTCGATATTTTTTTTAATTGTTTTTGTTTTTATTTCGGCAATAAAAACGTCTTTGCGTGCTTGTATCCTGCTGGCCCACGTATGAACCATTTGCACGTAAATAAGTTTATCTTTGAAGAATCTACTTGTTTTTGCTTTTTTATATTCGGATTCAAATTGTTGTGCAAGCTGGTTCATTTTTGTCAGGCTAACGGCAGCCATTTCTGCATTTCTATCTGCCGTTGGAAAGTCATAATTCAAAGGAGTGCCATCAGACGATTTTAAAATAGAGATAGTCCCATCAAGTTCTAGGAGATGAATTTCGATTTCTTTTTTTACGTTGGGAAGTGGATCATTCCCTACAAATGTATGAATTGCTCCTGGTATTGTTATTTTACCTTCATTTTTTACCATATGGCGTATTTGATTTGTAACATCTATCCATTTATCGACGGGTATTCGTAGAATATTTTTGGGTTGTTTTACTCCCCCATAAATAGCGGCAAGAACTCGAAGTGAGCGCATATGATTAAGGTTTTTATCTATGGTTGGTTCTATTGTTGCCATAGTGTTTGAAATGAATATTAGAGCATTTATACATAGCGTACCAATTAAACGAATTTTCATAAGAATCTCCTTTTCTTTTTTATAAAGATAAACGTAATAGTTATATCTTCAGGTGTTTATTATTATATATTATAATAATATTTCAAATAGAATAAAAAAACAACAATTTGTATAAAGTATTAGGCGAGTGTATTGAAGCATAGCCTGTAATCAAAGGATCCATCTATTTTTTAAGTTAACAAAATCTAATATTGGTTTTTTCTCATAAAACAAACCGCCATGCAGAAAAATCTACATGGCGGAAAAAGGAGAAAGGAGAGTAGTAATGAAGCTTTTAAATCTTAAAATCTTATTTAGTGTTTTTATTCTATCTACTTTCAGAATAAAAATCAAGCGGTCTTTTTAAAGTATCTTAAAATAGTGGTTTTTAATGTTTTTTTTCTATTCGAATTTTTATTCTTAGTTGTTTTCCCCACATACGTTTGAAGTCCTTATGTTACAAAACAAACCGCCATGCAGAAAAATCCACATGGCGGAAAAAGGAGAAAGGAGAGTAGTAATGAAGCTTTTAAATCTTTATTTAGCATACCTTATTTCAGGTATGTTTTGCAACTTTAGCAATTATTATCTGTTATTACCTTAGCTTATTTCTATATAAAAATCAAACGCATTTATAAAACGCCAATAAATAAGCTATCCGGCTAATAATATTTCAGTTTGAGCACATTTTCTTACTCGTTCCATCGTGTTCTTATCCCACATTTATTAAAAACTCGATTTAAGAATCTTTATTTATTAGGTTTATTCAAGTTCAAAGTATAATAAAGTGCGACAGGAAGAGGGCTTTAAGTAATGATGATCAATTTGACCGTTATTAGACCTTTTAATGTGTCGATGAGTATTTCATACTGAATCTAAAAACTTTGTATAAAATAGACTTTTAAAGAAAAAGCAACTTTCTGGCGCCAAATTGTTTTTTTGAGGATTTTTTGATGATTTTTATATTATTTTATTATTCAAAAAGAGAATAAAGATATTTGGTGTGTTAATTGGTTTGAGTATGTAAGAATTTGTAGATTATCGTACGATTGGTGGGGATGAACAAACAAATAACATATAACATACTAATCAATATAACATCATAAACATTAACATTTATGCAACATAATAATAATAATTGATAAAGATATGATAGCAGGAATATAAGAAAGGCAATTCAGGGAGAAATAATGGTTATAGTAAAAATTTTGTGTTTCATCGATGGAAGTTATAATGGTTTGCTTTAATTTGTGGTTTGTTTACATAATAACGATTATCGGACGTTGTTTTTAAATAAAAAAATACCCCGCTCACCCCGCTTTTTCAATTTGAATTTCTCATCACTGCTTCCAGAATCCACACAAACAAACCGCCAGGGCATCGGTTACGTCCTGGCGCTCAATGGCCCCAAGTGTCTGTAGCTTAGGAAATAATCGCAACACCATCTGAGCAACTTGATCCTTGCTCGCAGCCCCATATCCTGTTACCGCCCCCTTTACCTCTCGAGGTGCAAATTCATGCACTATCAAATGATGTTTTGAGGCTAATAAATAAAGAATCCCGCGCAAGTACCCTAGTTTTAAAAATGTTTGGGCATTTTTACCAAGAAACGATGTTTCGAGCGCTATTTCAGTAACCCCTAGCTGAACAATCTTCTGTTCAAAGCACGTAAAAAAAATACCAACACGTTCAACGAGTGACTTTTGAGAGCTCATCTTTAAAAAACCATAATCCAGTAAATAAGCTTTGCCACCATCTTTTTTTAAAATGGCATATCCCGTAATTGAAAATCCAGGATCAACCCCCAACAAAACTCTACTCCGATCACCCTGCTCCATAATACTCCCCTACTCAACTAAATCATAAAATCGGGTAATATCCCCCTTAAACTTTACCTGGAATGAACCAACCGGCCCGTTACGTTGTTTACCAATAATAACTTCAGCATAATCCGGAAACTCTGTTTCCGGATTATAGACCACATCGCGATAAATAAAGAAAATAACGTCACCATCTTGCTCAATAGCTCCTGATTCACGCAAGTCCGAAAGCATCGGGCGCTTATCTGTGCGGCTTTCAAGCGAACGCGAAAGCTGAGACAACGCCAGTACTGGTATATCAAGCTCTTTTGCCAACGCTTTAAGCCCGCGAGAAATAGTTGAAATCTCTTGCGTTCTATTCTCATGTGTTTTATTAGAATGAATTAACTGAAGATAGTCAATGACTAAAAATTGAATATTTTCCTGCGCCTTAAGTTTACGGGCCTTGGCACGCAGCTCTAATAAGGTAATGGCTGGCGTATCATCAATAAAAATTTTTGCTTCAGCAAGGCGTGCCGCAGTGTTAGTCATCTCCATCCATTCTTCAGACGAAACCATGGCGTTACGAATTTTTTGATGGGGTATCTGCGCCTCGGCCGAAAGCATACGTAACACCAGTTGTTCTGATGACATTTCAAGAGAAAATATACCAACAGGACTCCCTGCATGCCATGCATTAAGCGCAATATTTAAGGCTAGCGCAGTTTTACCCATAGATGGACGGGCTGCTAAAATAAGCAGGTCACCCCGCTGCATACCCGACGTCATCGTATCAAAATGGAAAAAACCCGACGGAACGCCCGTTACACCCTCTTGATTTGACTTCATCTGCGCTAAATTGGCAAACGTTTTTTTGAGCAAAATATCAAGCTGAACAAATGTCGGCGCCGTCATCTTATTGGAAATTTGAAAAATCTTTTTTTCGGCCGTATCCAAAACACTGTCAATTTCTTGTACATTTTGATCATAACACGTCGTAATAATATCCGACGCCGATAAAATAAGATCTCGCAAAACCGCCTTATCCTTTACAATACGCGCATGCTGCATAATAAGGCCGATTGCAGGAATGTCTTCCTGCAGCTCCATCAAATACATAAGCCCACCAACATCATCAAGTGACTTTGCCTTAACAAGAGCATCCTGCAACACCACCAAATCTATTTTTTGATTGGCTTGCGCAAGCTCAATAATAACTTGATAAATAAGTTGATGTGAACGCTGATAAAAATCAGACGGCTTAAGAACATCAGAAATAAGGGTTAAATTTTCATCATTTAAGAGAATAGCAGCCAATACTGCGCGTTCAGCATCAATATTGGCTGGCAAACTTCTACCAAGCGCCGACGTTCGAGACGAACTCGAATCACGACGCTGCTGTATCTCAAAACCGGTTGCTTCTACCATGAAATCTCAATACTATTTACTTTCTTTTTGAGCTACAACCTTAACCGTTACCTGCGGCTTTAACTTGGCAGACAAACGAATTGTCACTTTATGTTCACCAACAGTTTTAATGGTTTTATCAAAGGATCATCTTTCGTATTTTCAGTCAAAACGCAGTACGCTTCTTCGAAGGGTTCAAAACAATAGATGGTGGCCTCTCTGAATCGTTTTCGATATTCAAAAGCAACAACCCCCTCAAAAGCACCAGCATCAATGATACATTCGACATTTCGTCCTGAAAGCAGTTTTGATTGGGCATCAAACATGGCTTTATTTTCGTAGGCATTGTGAATATCTAAGAAAAAATCAGAAATCAGCTTTTTTATTGTCCGCACGGCTAACTCCTGATTTTTCAGATAAATCGGATACCGACCTTATATACACATCCCCGAACAAAACACTATCGTCAGGCAGAGAAGACAAGATCGAGATCATATCTTCTGGCAAACTTCATGGATTCTCCCAACGAATAATTCAAAACAATCGGCCCAAAGGCCGTCAGATGCTTGATGCTGTTGACCACGGGATCAATAAACTCCGGTATAAATTCAATTGAAACACCAGCCACAGGCTGAGACAGCCCCTTGATGACCTCAAATTCATACCCCTCAACATCTATTTTGATGAATCCTGGCCGGCCATACTGCGCTATCAAAAGATCCAAGGTCGTTACCTCTACAGACTCCTTCTGGCTCCAGGTTCTCTGGCCAAACCGTTGACTGGTCTGAACTTTCC
>Ga0209417_1006287_pt1 | contig 12294 bp, 11 predicted proteins | sample RifGroF2_FD_184002 | JGI IMG/M metagenome (GOLD analysis project Ga0209417, IMG submission 184002) | Groundwater microbial communities from Rifle, Colorado, USA - Groundwater F2 (SPAdes) (version 2) | ecosystem: Environmental > Aquatic > Deep subsurface > Groundwater | place: Rifle, Colorado... | reverse complement strand
GTTGATAAATACTGAATTATATGCCCAACCTGAGCGTTTTAATGTAAAACCGGCCCCATTTAGTTCCAGGATATATGATGAATTCTCCCCTGTATTTTATAAGGGAGGAATAGTTTTTTGTTCAAACCAAAGCACCAATTCCCTGGTTAGTTATGTTGATGAACAAAATAAGCTTTTTAAAATATTCTTTGTAACAAAAAAGGGCATTTCGGGATGGAACTTTCCAAAGATACTGGCAAAGGAGATAACAACTGATTTTAACGATGGGCCGGTAACATTCAATGAAAATGGGAATATCATGTACTATTCCAGAAACAGTTTCATCAAGAATTCTATGAGAAATATTTCCGATACCTCAAATAAACTTGGTATCTATTCTTCTTCTGATATGCCAGGTGGCAGTGGGGGAATAGATCTCTATTATTGCAACAGACGCAATAATGACTGGGATATACCTGTAAATCTGGAACCGGTTATAAATACAGCAAAAAATGAATCCTTCCCTTTTGCAGGTAAGTTTGGCAAACTCTTTTTGGCATCAGACGGACGAAATGGTTTTGGCGGGAAGGATCTTTATTATACTCAGGAGATAAATGGAGAATGGATAGTTCCGGTGCACCTCGATTCAGCAATAAATTCAACAGCTGATAATTTTTGCCTTGTTACTGATTCAACTTTTGAGAACGGGTATTTTTCTACAAACAGACTGAAAACAGATGATATTTTCATTTTCAACTCAGCACCGGTAGAATTTACGAATTGCGATACAGTAAAGGAGAATAATTATTGTTTTACATTCTATGATAAACATCATCAACTTATTGATACTGTACAAGTAATTTATAAGTGGGATTTTAGCGATGGAATAATACGACTTGGGAAAGAGGTGAGACATTGCTTTCCAGGTCCGGGAAAATTCTCGGTTAAGCTTAGTATATTTGATGAACTTACAGGCGACACTTTAGCGTTTCAGGTTAACTATAAAGTTGAACTTGAAAACATTGAACAGGCTTACATTAATTCATATAATATTGGTAATGTGGGGAAACCAATGTCATTTGAGGGGATTACAAGAGACCTTAAAGGTATCATGATAACAGATTATTTCTGGGACTTTGGAGATGGCTTTAAAACAGGCGGTACATTAATGAATACAACATTCAAAAAGAAAGGTGAATATATGGTTAAGCTGGGCTTACTTGCTGAAAAAGATAGTCTCAGAGTGATCCCTAAGATTTGTGTCATGAAAAAAATAATAATCAATTAATTTGAAAAAATATATCTGCATAATATTATTTCTTCTACTGGCGGCCACACCTCTCCTTTCACAATCTGCTCCTGCGATCGATGAAAACATTCCTTACCTGATGACTTTTGGAGGAAACGCCAGTACATCCTGGGGGGATGATGATTTGTGTCAGATATTCTATTGTCTTATTCCTTCATCACAAACTGATCCTGTATATATCCGGGTTTATGATCCCGATACAGGAGGAGCCCTTGATGAACCCAAGGGAGAATATAATACTATTACAAACTTCTCAATTTATGCTGGGAAAGGTTGCTGGTTGGATACAGCAGCTCTGGTTATTAGTAAAACTGGAAATTATAGGAACGGATATTTATCGTCATCCAAATCATTTGGGTTTGATCCGGAATACGATAAAAAGTGGTATAGTTTTGGACCTTTTAATCCTTCTGAAGGAGAATATGTTGCGAAACTTGGGGGTAGGGTATTTAAAATAATCGCTCAGGGGATATCAGGGGATGACGGAAATTTATATAAATACTTTTTAAGTACGAGCCCGGTTGAAAATATTGCTGTTGAGGGAGGTAATTTATTTACCTATAAATATCATTTGAGGTTATCGGATGATCAACAACATGTATCACAGATATATCCTTTTGTGGATGACAGGACCATCTCTATCCAGGTCTCAAATTTTGACTGGGACAATGATGGAATAATCCGCATATTTTCAGTTGCCAAGAATGGCATCCCATGTGATGTTTCAGGAGACGACAATTGGATAATAAGGGAATTCCCGATATTGGATGAAGAAAAAAATTCAACTGTTGAGATACAATTCATTAAGAATAAATCCGTGCAGGTAAAAAACAATAATGTTGTGATCACTGTCAGGAACCAGTATGGGATTTCGTTGCCATTTTATGTGGTTCCTATAGGAGGTAGACCTGTTTATTCTCCGAAAATACGGATGAAATGAAAAATTGGAAAGGGATATTACTTTTATTCTTTTCGGCTCTGACCAGCCAGGCATTTCCTCAGAGCTATAATTTCCGTAATTTCAATTCAGAAGACGGATTGACCCAATCCTATGTTTATTCGATCATCCAGGATGTGCAAGGCTATTTGTGGGTCGGCACAGATAACGGATTATTCAGATATGATGGATTTAAATTTGAAAACTATCCTACCAGTGACTCATTGGCAGACAATTTTATTGCTAACAGTATTAGCGATGGGGAAAGCCTGTGGTTTGGCCATAGGAATGGCCGCTTATCATACTTTGATGGCAGAAAGTTCATTACTTTCAACATAACCCAACCGGATTTAAGCTCTATTACACATTTTGCAAAAAGCCCGGATAACCGGATATGGGTTAGTACCTATTCCGATGGCTTATTGAAATTGAGTAAAGATACAGGTGTGATAGAACATTATGTGTTTAAGGATCAAACAATTATAATATCATTTGCCTTTCTTGATAATAGTGAATTGCTTGTTGGTACATATACCGGTTTATTATATTGCAGATTAAAAGAATCAGGTGAAATTGAAATAATCCGGTCTGTTTCAGAAATTCCTGAATCCAAAGTCACATGTATTCAAAAAATGAGAAATAAGTCCGGATTTTATATTGCAACAGAAGATGATGGCATATTTCAACTTACTTTTTTAGACAACCAGATTAAGGTTTCAAAGATAATTGCCTCCACGGATTTTGACTTCACCGGTATACAGGATATTTATGAAGACAGCCGGTCAAATTTATGGTTATGTACTAAAGGAAATGAGAATGGGCTTATTAAAATGAGTTATTCCGCCTCTGGAGAGTCAACAAAGATTATTTATTTTAATAGGGCCAATAACTTTGCAACAAATGATGTAAATACTGTTTATGAAGACCGTGAAGGGAATATATGGAGTGGCAATTATGGTCAGGGATTAACACTGATCACACCGAAAACTTTTTCCGTCAGTAAATTTGATAATCCTTTATTCGGAAACAACATTTTTTCAATCTGGTTCAACAGGCAATACAGGTGGATAGGGACAGAAAATGGCCTGGTAAAAATGGATCATATGACAGGTAAATTTGTTAAATTTTATGGCAAAGAGAGCGGATTACCAAAAGATACGGTTACATCGATATATTCTACCGATGGAAAAGAACTTTGGATCGGAACTGAAAGTAACGGGGTATTCCGGATGGAAGCAGGGAATGAGAGGATTCTTAAGTACCCGATAAGAAGTGGAACACTTGAAAACTCTATAAACATTATTACCGGTAAAGGAGAACAGGTTTGGATCGGCACAAAAAAAGGATTATGCAGTATTAATACAGCTACCAATAGTATAAATTGGTATTCTATTAACCAGGGCGGCTTACCTCATAATTTTATTAACTGCTTATTTTTAGACAGAACAGGTAAACTATGGATAAGCACTCACAGTAATACGCTGGCATACATTCAGGATGAAAAGGTGTTTAAGATACCTGTAAATCCGGGGAGCGGAATTTTAACATTAGGGCCGATTACTGAAGATTCTGACTCAAGAATTTGGGTTGGATCGTATGGGAATGGAGTTTTTATGATAGCCTCTGAGTCCGATTCTGTTGCAAATCTTACTGTGAAAGAAGGTCTTTTATCAAATTATTGCTATTCGCTTGTTTCTGATAATAATAAGAACATTTGGGTGGGGCATAAGGGTGGATTAAGCAGAATCAGAACCTCTGATTTTTCAGTTAAACCTATCCAACGTATTGAAGGCCTGACGGAAAATTACCAGTTTAATCCGAATGCAATAATTAATGATCAACAGGGAAAAATCTGGTTCGGATCTGATAAAGGGATGGTTTCCTATGATCCATCAATGGAGTATCCTCAGATAAAACCACCGGCTTTAGGAATTACATCAATAAGGATTAACGATATAGAAAAAGATATTTCTGATAGAATAATACTGTCTCCCGGTAATTACAAAATACGAATTGATTTTTTGGGAATCAATTTAAAGGACCCGGCACTTGTCAACTATCAGTACAAACTGGAAGGTTATGATCAATGGTCTGAAATTACAAAAAGCACATTTGTCACTTTTCCCCGTCTGACTGAAGGAAACTATACATTTATTTTAAAAGCCTCCAGCGGAGATGGTGCTGTATCGGAAAATCCGTTGACCATAAATATTATCATAGAAAAGCCTGTCTGGAAGAAATGGTGGTTCTATCCTTCTGCCGTCATTCTTCTGTTCATCGTGACATTCGTTTATATAAAAAGGCGTGAATATAAATTCCTGGCTGAGAAAAGAATACTCGAAGAAAAAGTCCGGGAACGGACTTATGAAATTCAATGTCAGAAAGATGAAATTGAATTGCAACGTAATCTGATTGATGTAAAGAATACCAATATCATTTCAAGTATAACCTATGCGAGCCACATCCAAAATGCAGTTTTACCTCCCCTGGAGCTCCTTGATAAATTATTGCCCGACAACTTTTTAATGAATAAACCAAAAGACATAGTAAGCGGTGACTTTTACTGGCTGGCAGAAAAAGATAATAAAATTGTTGTTACTGTGGCTGATTGTACCGGACATGGAGTACCTGGCGCATTCATGAGCCTCCTGGGCATTACATTATTAAATGAGATAGTTAATGTTGAAGGAATCACACAATCGGATGCCATCGTCACTAAGTTACGTGAAAGAGTTATTGGTTCACTTCAGCAAAGCAGGAATGATATTCCAACATCAGATGGAATGGATATAGCTCTATGCGTAGTTGATCAGGAAAAGAAAAGAATTCAATATACAGGAGGGATGAGTAATCTTGTCTTCATACGTGATAGAAAAATGGAAATAATAAAAGCAGATCGCTTATCTGTTTGCGTTTTATATGGTAATGCTGGTCCTTTTACAATGAAAGAAATTGAATACAGAAAAGGTGATGTATTTTACCTGTTTTCCGATGGATATCAGGATCAGTTTGGCGGAGATTTTGACAAAAAATATTTATCTCAACATTTTTATCTGACGTTATTGGAAATACATGAATTGCCAATGTCGCACCAAAGAGAAATCCTCGAAACGAAACTTTTAAACTGGAAGAAAGATTGGAATCAAACTGATGATATTACCGTGATTGGAATCCGTTTATGAGAAACAGAACACCACTCCGCTGATACGGACAATGTGGGAAAGGACTGCGCCGGGCCTGATAGCTATCGGGATGTGCAAAAACACATGCCAACCCTGATCCGCCAGCTGGCGGAACGGCAACTCCCAATACCACCGGGCCGTCTGGCAACATTGTAGACTTATTAATCGTTCAGTAAATATTTGCAATTACAAAATAAAGTACTTATATTTGTACTTAATTAGACACTTAAATTAATATACAATGATAGCAGCAAATTATACAGAATTCAGGACCGGACTTAAAAACTATCTTGACAATGTTGAAAATAACAATGAGACTTTGATTATCAAGAGAGGCTCCGGAAAAGGGACTGTATTAATATCCCTTGACGAATATAATTCAATCATGGAGACTTTGCATTTATTAAGTTCTAAGAAAAATGCAAAAAGACTTTTTGAATCAATCGAGCAGATGAAAACCGGAAAGAGGGTTAAACATAGCTTGATTGAAGAATGATAAAGATTATTTTTTCAAAAAATGCATGGGAAGATTATGTCTATTGGCAAACCGAAAACAAAAAGACCCTCAAGAAAATAAATGCCCTGATTAAGGACATTCAAAGAACTCCTTATGAGGGGATTGGCAAACCAGAACCATTGAAATTTGATCTCGCTGGTTATTGGTCAAGGCGTATTGACCTTGAGCATCGATTAGTTTACCAGGTTAATGATTCAGATATCTTGATCTTTGCTTGTCGGTTTCATTATGACAAAAAATATTGAGCACAAGCTAACACGGTCGGTGGTAAGTTGTTTCCCGCATCCGCGGGACAGGTATCACACTTTTTGCTCTCCTCCCATTATAAAGCAATTACTTACACACTAGACACTTACTATGAAAGAAGCCACTCAGATTACATTCGAAATTTGCACACTGATTGAAAAATGGGTACCCAGGCTGACATCCCTGTCAGAACAATCAATTACAGAACCAAGAAACAATCGGCTTCGAAATATTAAACAAATACCCGGTCACTTGATTGATTCAACATCAAACAACACCCACAGAGTAGTTCATCTGCAATATCAGAAGAGTCCATTCTCCTTTCCAAACTATGCAACATTTGGAAACAACGATCGCTGGATAGCAATTCAAAATTATGAGGTTGCAGACTGGAATAACATGATCCAGCTCTGGAAATATTCCCTTCTTCATTTATGTCATGTGATCAATAATGTAAATGATGAAAACTGGAAAATGAGTGGATTTCAGGTCCCGAGAAAAATATGACTTTACGAACAATGATTGTAGATTTCCCCACACATCTTAAATTGCATCTTGATGAGATTAATGACCTGATCAATATTTAGTAACAAATACATGAATCATACAGTCTCTTTTAAAAATCATCTGATTGCACCCTGTGGTATGAATTGCGGGACTTGTATTGCATATCTCCGAAATAAAAACAGGTGTCCTGGTTGCAGGATCATCTCCTTTGACAAAGCTATTTCAGTAAAAAAATGCATTGTCCCGGACTGCAGCTATCTTCAAAAAACATCATCAAAATTCTGTTTTGATTGTGAAAAATACCCTTGTCAAAGAATAAAAAACCTTGACAAAAGATACCGGACAAAATATAGAACAAGCTTTATTGAGAACCTGGCGATAATAAAGGAAAAAGGATTAGACCAGTTTTTAACATTTGAATCAAAACGCAGGACTTGTAAAAATTGTGGATCTGTATTAAGTGTCCACCGGGAAAAATGCCTTCAATGTAACCAAACTATAAACTTAATCGCCTTATAATATTGCTGGCTGCTCTTTTACTTCCAATTTTCATTTGATGTGAGACTTAAACTACACTATATGAGACGAATTGACTTTTTACTGATTTTTATTTTACTGTGTTTTATGATTCCTGGAATTCAGGCGCAATATCCGGTATTTACAGGATGTCCGGCTACAGTGGATTTTTCAAAGGTCCTCAGGGACTGGGATGGTTTTGGCTTTAATTATGTTGAGACAGCCCAGACCATTGACTATAATACCGACGCTAAAGACTATGGAGGCTTCAGCATTATGACAACACATAGCAGAAATGAGATCATCGACCTTGTCTTCGGCGAAAATGGATTAAAGGTAGGTCTGATGAAAATGTTCCTTGATCCCTTCCATCAGAACAATCCCGAGGGTAAATACAATCATGTAAGCTCAACTTCAAACATGATGATGTTCGTCCGTATGGGTTTGGAAAAAACCCACTCATGGGGTGGAAATCTTCAGATCATTACTACACTTTACGGACCACCTGCCTACATGACACTTCAGAAGGTAATGCGGGGCCGCGATCTTGATCCGGCACATAAAAACGATCTGGCTGAATATCTGATTGACTGGGTTAAATTCCTTAAGGAGAAAGAAAAATTTCCTGTAAAGTATATCTCACTTCATAATGAAGGTGAGGACTGGGAGAGGTGGCCATTGGATGGAAAAGAGGGCAACATAGGCAAAGGACACGATTATAATATGTTCTGGCCTCCTTCGCAGGTTTGTGAATTCCTTGCATTTATGCAGCCAAAGCTTGATAAAGCAGGTTTAAATGATATCAGAGTTACAAACGGGGAGCCGACAAACTGGTATCGTTTCAGTTTCTGGGGACTCCCTGAAGAGATTGCCGCAAATCCTGCTGCCCTGAAAAATCTGGGAATTATTACTTCCCACGGATTCTATGCAGGTGGATATGACAATAGATGGTACGGAAGTCATACCAATGTTGGTATAAGTTATCTTAGATCATTAAGACCGGAACTTCATGCATGGGTAACATCAACATCATGGAGCCGGATGGATGCAAAATTCATTAAGGAGATATGGGGTAATATCTACGAGGTACAGGTCAACGGAATTATTCCATGGGCTGGTATTCAGAGGCCTCCTCTCTGGGTGGGCGGAGATCCCAATCCAGGGTGTGCAATAAGAGTCAGCGATGACGGCAAATATGAAATCCAGCCAGGCTATTATTTCTATAAGCAGGTATCAAGGGCTGGTCAGCCCGGAATGAAAGTAGTCTGGACTATGAGTATGGATAATGAATTGCCTGTGATTGCATTCGCCTCAAATGGAACAATGAACAAGGATGCCTTTATTGTTGTCAATACTTCTGCAAGCATAGAGAAACAGGTTGATCTGACCATTAAAGGCGCTAAATCGACAAAATTCAGGATTTTCAGAACAAACAGCAAAGATGAGAAATACACTGACCTTGGAGAGGTATCTTCTGCCGAAGGAAAACTGCTTTATAATGCACCACCTAATTCGGTGACCACTTTCTTCTCAGAATAATAAAGTTTTAAACCACTGCAATCATTATGCAACCAAAAACAAAACACATTTTTGTAATTTACTCAACCAAAAATTAGACTCGCGAGACATTAGAATTGACTGTGGAGAATTTGAGCTTAAACAGCTCCGGGACTTGTAAAATCAGACCTGACTAAAGACATGCCAAAACTTATTTACTATATTTTCAAGACAATTTCATCTGCCCCTGACAGAGCAGCAAAGATGCTTTGCATTTTAGCCATAGACAAGAAGTATGAAAGTTTAAGCTCTATTTCACCAGTAAAGGCTCAATCTTTCTCATTCCCATAATATTGTGATTATTCATGACGAAATAACTCTTTACCGTCTACAAGGATTGGTATTTTCAACTAAATAATTTTTATAACTCCATATTTTGTAAGAACAAATTTAAACTTGAATTGTTTGTTAGAAAAACATCTATATGATTTGATTTGATTTTAATTAAATAAACACAATTAAATGACAATCACAAGCAAATTGTATATACACCTGTTTATCAGGATGTTTAAATTTAGTACAGGCTTCACCTAAAGCGCAAATAAATGCAACCAATTACATTTATTAAGTTGTTTTGGCCAAGCTTAAAAAACAGCATTGAAACAACGGACCGAGATACTTTCTGACATTTAGAAAATGTTTTAATATTTCATTTCAACAGTGGAAACCAGCAACCACTCAAAAAACGGGACTACATCAAAAAGCTTTTTAAAAATTAAAAATTAAAAATTATGAAAACAAACAAGATTTTACTCGGAGGAATAACCGGAGGTGTGAGTTTCTTCCTGCTAGGATGGTTAATTTATGGAGTACTACTAATGGATTACTTGACAGCTAATTACAATCAATGTGCTATGAGACCAATGCAAGAAATGATTTGGTGGGCGTTGGTTTTATCTAATCTCGCTCTTGGATTCCTGTTGTCAATAGTATTCAGTTGGTCAAACACCACAGGTATAATGGCAGGAGCAAAAGTTGCAGCAATCACAGGATTGTTGTTATCTCTTTATCTTGATCTCAGTTTTTATGCTATGACCAGTATGTTTTCGAATCTAACCGCAATGTTTGTTGATATTATTGTTTTCACAATTATGTCGGCTATTACCGGAGTAGTAATTGCCTGGGTAATGGGTATGGGTAAGAAATAGGCATAAATTATTTTCCCTTTACTTGTCTGCATTTGTAATGCAGAAAATATTTCCGTGTTGTTTTAAGCCCATAACAACGTTTGGAACTACTGCAAACATTATGACTTTGAACAATATAGAATTGAATTGTGTTTAATTTAGACATATTTACAAATAAAATATATGACGATGACAACAGAAAAAGGCACAAAAAAAAATCCATGGACGATTAAAACGCCGCCTCTTTCATCCGACTTTACGATGCACAAGGATGTGAAGGACAACTGAGAAGTGCTCGTATGTACTGTTGGCAAGACTGTATTATACTATAACTATAGATGTCTTGATGATCTTCATGCGATGCTTAAAAAGCATGGAGATTGGATGGAGATTGGAAGTGCAGACGAACAAAAACCTGCAAAAGGAGGAACAGTTGAAGCCTGGGGACGTTCTGAAAATAATCCTGTTGGTGGTTGGTATGGACTAAAGAAAGGACTTCGCGGGCGATTTGGGATGTATATTCCGCCATTAATGGAAAAACTTGGGCTTGCCGAAGTAACTCATGATGCAAAGGGAAATAAAATGAGAGCGACGTAGCAGAATACGAAAAACACTACAGATAACAAGCATGGACAATGCTATTTGTTTGTCTGCTCCAGCCTCCATTCACTCAGCAACACAAATTCCTTTTATTGCCGGGCCGTTTTAGGCATTAAAATCCTGCAAATAAGATAATTTCAGGACGAATTGTCTTGTAAGAATAAATTCTGACCAGATAACCAACAAACCTGTTTCGAAAATTGTTATCTTACTGATAATATACAAAAAGAAGGAGATACTATGAGTGAAATTAAAACAAAACCAAGTGATTTTGATATTGATAAATTTCTGATGAGTGTTGAGCCCGAAAAAAAACGGGTAGATAGTTTGGAATTGAAAAAACTCTTCGATAGTGTAGTAAAAGAAAAACCTTCCTTATGGAACAACAATATGATAGGATATGGTTCGTATCATTACAAGTCTGATCGTAGTAAACAAGAAGGTGATTGGCCGTTAACGGGATTTTCACCACGTAAACAATACATAGCAATATACATCATATCAGGAGTCAATAATTATAAAGACTTACTGAGTAAACTCGGTAAATATAAAATCAGTTCTGGGTCATGTATTTATGTCAATAAGATTGAGGATATCAACTTTGATGTATTGAAAGAAATAATCTCAACTTCAGTTTCTGATATGAAAAAAACTTATAAGGTTAATTAAATGGAACGCCTTATATTACGGACAATAAAGGTAAGTTGCCTGTCACGGTTTTTGCCCCGCCATGGCGGGTTTTCGTCGCTACGCTCCTCAACTTTTACTCCTGCACCCATGACAGTTTTGTAACTTGTGATAAACCCAGACCACGACTTCTCCGCCGATTGGCGGATTCGTCGGGTAACGCTTACTAATTATACCGCCAGAAGGTTTAACCTTTCTAAACTATTAGAAACGGGAGAACATTGAAACTAATAATTTAATTCAGAAATCAGTGTCGGAAAGTAAAATAAGATGGACGAATGCATTTTTTATGATTGTTCAGCGGAAAGTCCTAAAGGTCGCAGAAGTCTTTGTTACGACCGTGAAGGGCTGGAGTCAAGGAAAGAACATAAACCGGAAAATAACGCTATTGATTTGGCTGCTGCCATGGGCATTGAGCTTTTAAGGGAAATTTTCATTACAGTATCCGGACAACTGCTATTCCTTTTTACTAAAAAGCAAAACAATTTTTTTTCGTACCTTTTCCTGACTGTTTTAAGAATAGCAGTTGGAGCATTTAAAGAGATATTTCTATGGCAAAAAAGAGGTATTCATACGATACTAAACGTAAGAGCGTTCAGGCAACAACTATCAATGTGCGCACCGGTATGGATGTGGAATCCCTGAAACAGGGAGTTGCTGAACATCTGTTTTACCAGCAGGGCCGTAACATTGTGAATACTTCCCTTAATGATTTGTACATGGCTGTTTCATATACCATACGCGACAGACTGTTACAACGGGAACATAAGACAATGAATGCAGTGTTTGAAGATAAAAATGTACGGTTGGTTAGTTACCTGTCTGCAGAGTTTCTTATGGGTCCTCATTTAGGCGTTAACCTTATTGCCCTTGATATTTTTGAAGAGATGAAGCAGGTGGTTGAAGAGCTTGGTTTCAATTTCGACAAGATAATAGTACAGGAAGAAGAACCCGGGCTTGGCAATGGGGGTTTAGGTCGTTTGGCTGCCTGCTATATCGACTCGCTTGCCTCACAACAAATACCAGCTATTGGTTATGGAATACGCTATGAGTTTGGCATTTTCGATCAGGAGATCCGTGATGGCTGGCAGGTTGAAAAAACTGACAAATGGCTGCGTAAAGGAAATCCA
>Ga0209417_1006285_pt1 | contig 12298 bp, 9 predicted proteins | sample RifGroF2_FD_184002 | JGI IMG/M metagenome (GOLD analysis project Ga0209417, IMG submission 184002) | Groundwater microbial communities from Rifle, Colorado, USA - Groundwater F2 (SPAdes) (version 2) | ecosystem: Environmental > Aquatic > Deep subsurface > Groundwater | place: Rifle, Colorado... | reverse complement strand
TTCTCTTGTCGACTTTTAAAGCTTTTTTGGCTGATTTTGTTAGTGGCATACTATTTTTCTCTTATTTATAATTACAAAAGATATTCTAACATAGAACGATCAAAAAATCAATAAGAGAAAATGTATTGTGGCAAAAGAGATCCCAAGGCAATATTTTAGGGCGAGCTGTATCATAAGCATATGAATTTGAGCACACAAGTTAGCTTCAAATTCTAAAGTCATGCTTGACTTTACAGAGATGTTGAAGTATACTGAGGCGTTCAATAACTTATAGTCGATGGACAATATCATCGACCATTAATCATCAACCAATTATGACTGAGTTATCGCCAAAACAACAAGTCGTTGAATTGTTACGAAATCATACAAATTTTTTAATACTTACCCATAAAAATCCTGACGGTGATGCAATCGGCAGTTCCCTTGCGCTATATCAAACCCTCAATCGACTCGGCAAAAAAGCATCAATGGTATGTGTAGATGAACCCTCCAAACCATTTGGTTTTTTGTCGAATATCAAAGATATAAAAAACAACTGCTCAAGCTTTCGTGATTTTGTAGTTTCTATAGATGTAGGAGCTATTAAAGCCGAAAAGGTTATGTACAAGATTGAAGGGGACAAGCTTCAGATAATTGTTTCTCCTAAAAACGGTCAGTTTTCAAAGGAAATGGTTAGTTTTCCGACTGGTACCTTCAATTTTGACGCAGTCATCGTTCTTGATTGTACCGATGCTGAAAGACTGGGAGGAATTTTTGAATCAAACAGCGATCTTTTTTATGAAGTTCCAGTTGTAAATATTGACCATCACGCAGGAAATGATAATTTCGGAAAAATTAATTTAGTAGATTTAACCGCAACTTCTACTGCTGAAATCTTGGTTTCCATCATCGAGTCTCTAACTGGCGACCCAAAGTTTTTTGATGAAAAAATCTCAACCTCCCTATTGACAGGTATTATTACTGATACCAATTCTTTCCAGAATACCAATACAACCCCAAAATCCTTAACTGTTGCAGCTCAACTTGTTGCGCTAGGTGCTCGACAGCAGGAGATAATCAAAAATATTTATAAAACAAAATATCTTTCAACTTTGAAACTTTGGGGTAGAGCGCTTGTAAATCTTAAAGAGGAAAACGATCATGGTTTTGTCTGGTCAAAAATATACAAGAAAGATTATCTTGAAGTTGGCGCCAGTGAAAATGAATCCGCTGGTCTTATTGATGAATTACTTAAAACAGCCTCTGGAATTAATTTTGCGCTTCTGTTATCAGAAAAGAACGGGGATCTGCACGGATCGTTGAGATCATCGAATACTTCGACAGATGTAAGAAAGATAGCAGAAATTTTTGGAGGAGGTGGTCATCCAATGGCTGCAGCGTTCCAAATTACCGGTGGATCACTAGAGAAGAATGGGGATGAAATTATTTCTAAGATTATGAGCTATCAAGACAAAATTGTTACAAAAACCCCAGAAAAAGAAATGGTAAAACCAGCTCCGTTGACTGATTAACCCTTGCTAAAATCGAATTTTTATTGTATTCTTATTAGGAAATAATTAATTTAGGGAGAAACTAGTGTGCGGCGGCGTTTGCTGCACTTGCTAGCTGAAAAAACATGACAGAAGAAAAGAAAGCGAAGAAAGAAACTGGAGATTTGATCAAAAAATACCAGTCTCACAAAGAGGATACTGGATCTACAGAGGTTCAAGTAGCCGTGCTTACAAAAAAAGTGTCTGAACTAACCAAGCATCTTAAAGAGCACAAGAAGGATTTTGATTCCAGAAGAGGGTTGCTTATGATGGTTGGGAAGCGAAGAAGATTGCTTAATTATCTTAAAAAGAGCAACGAAGAAAGATATGTCAAGCTTATAGCTGACCTAGGCCTTAGAAAATAATCATCAGTGTGCAGTAGTCAGTATTCAGTGTATGTGTTATGATTAACATAGACTATGAATGCTGCATAGTGCATAGTGAAATTGATCAAATTGTGTATTATTAAAAAATAAAATATTGTGCTGAGGAAGGTTTTTGAATAGATTAGAATTTAGTACTTGTGTATTAATAATATATTCAGTTACTAATTTCTAAATTTCGATCTCCTCTCAAATCTTTCCTAAGAAAGGAATTTTAATTATGAAAAAGATTGAGTTTAAAACTCATAACTATGAGGTTGATTACGCAGGTAAAAAGCTATTACTCGAAACCGGTAAACTGGCTGGCTTAGCAGATGGGTCAATTACTGCTACATGCGGTGGAACTGTGGTTTTGGCAACGGCTGTGGTAGGTAAAGAGCCTAGAGAAGGAGTTGATTTCTTCCCACTTCTCGTGGATTATGAAGAGCGTTTTTATGCAGCTGGTAAGATATCTGGAAGTCGTTTTATTAAACGAGAGGGCCGACCCTCAGATGCTGCAGTTTTGGCAGCCAGAAAAGTTGATCGTCCAATCAGACCATTGTTTCCTAAAAATTTCAGAAATGATGTTCAAGTAGTGATCACGGTTTTATCTTATGACGGAAGTGTTGATCCGGATTGCCTAGCCACAGTGGCTGCTTCTGCAGCATTGATGCAGACAACGGCTCCTTTTTTTGGTCCTATTGGTGCGATACGAATTGGAAAAATCGAAGACAAATTAGTTTTAAATCCAACCGATGATGAAATCGATAATTCTTCGCTTAACCTGACAATTGCTGCTACTGCCGACAGAGTCATGATGATAGAGACAGAAGCTACCGAAATTTCAGAAGAAGAAGTCTTTGCAGCCATTGAGCTTGCTATGAAGGAAATTCAACCTGTTTTGGAGATTCAGCACCAGATAGCAAAAGATCACAAAAAGGACATTCTACAGGTAGAGGAAGTTGTTGTCGGAGTGCATGATGAAGTAAGCAAGCTAATGTCCGACAAGATTAAAGAAGCTCTTTTAGAGATAGACAAGGAATCCAGAGAAGCCAAGTTAAGCGTATTTGAATCTGAAGTTCTTGAAACACTCGAAGGAACATACAAACAAGTTGAAATAAAAAGTGCCTTTTCAAAATTAATAGAAAAAGAAGTAAGAAAATTAATATTAGAAAAAGGAATTCGTCCTGACGGCAGAACTATTGACGAAATACGCCCGCTCGGCATAGAAGTAAGTATTCTTCCAAGAACTCATGGATCAGCTCTTTTTACTAGAGGCCAGACGCAGGCTTTGACTGTTGCAACCCTAGCTTCTCCAGGAATGGAACAGCTAATTGACACCATGGAGGGTGAATCAACCAAGCGTTTTATGCACCACTACAATTTTCCACCTTATTCTACTGGAGAAGTAAGACCTATGAGAGGTGCTGGTAGACGCGAAATTGGACATGGCTATCTGGCCGAAAAAGCACTTAAGCCCATGATCCCGGATGGTGAATCTTTTCCATATACGATAAGATTAGTTTCTGAAATTTTGTCATCCAACGGTTCTTCTTCTATGGCCGCAACCTGTGGATCTACTTTAGCTTTGATGGACGCAGGAGTTCCGATCAAGAAACCAGTATCTGGAATCGCGATGGGTTTGGTCACAAATGATAATGCTTCAGAGTATAAAATCCTAACAGATTTGCAAGGACTTGAAGACTTTGCTGGCGACATGGATTTTAAAGTGGCTGGTACGGACGAAGGTATTACTGCTATACAAATGGATACCAAAATCCATGGTTTGACAATGGAAATTGTGAGAGACACCTTAGAGCAAGCAAAAGTGGGGCGCCTGCAAATATTAAAAGCAATGCTTGAAACAATAGACAAGCCAAGAGAATCACTTTCACCATATGCTCCAAGAATCGAATCGATCAAAATTAATCCTGATAAAATCGGAGAACTTATTGGACCAGGTGGAAAGACAATTAAGAAAATAGTCGAAGAATGTGGTGGTAAAGAGATTACAACGATAGACATAGAAGACGACGGCACAGTCATGATTTCTTCGATAGATCCTGAAATGGGCGAGAAAGCAATTTCAATTATAAAATCTATGACTCGTGAGATTGTTGCGGGAGAGGTCGTTACAGGCAAGGTACTGGAGATTAAAAAAGATCGTATGAGCGGTAAAGAAATAGGTGCAATTGTCAGTATTACTCCAAAGCTTGACGGAATGGTTCACATTTCACAGGTTTCAAATGAGAGAATTGAGAAAGTTTCTGATGTTTTGAAGGTTGGAGAAGTCGTCACTGCAAAGGTGATGGAAGTAGATCCAATCAAAGGTAGAATAAGCCTGTCTATCAGAGAGATGAATAAAAAATAAATTATACATTTATATAAATACAACAGACTGTAGGCATGTTATTGTCTAAAGGTAATCAATTTTTGTGTCTTGACTTTTGTTCAGTATGTTGGTAAAATCTTATTGAAATCAGGGGAAAAGTTCTATTGTTTTATTCTTTTTGTTTGTTTTTATTTATGAATGAGAAGCAAATTGAGCTTGCAAAGCTAAGAGATAAGGTTCTATCTTGCAAAAAGTGTTCTCTTTACAAGACTAGAAACAATGTTGTGTTTGGAGAGGGGAATCCAAACGCTGATATTCTTTTCATAGGAGAAGCTCCAGGAGCCAATGAGGATAAACAAGGCATTCCCTTTTGTGGTGCTGCTGGTAAGTTTCTAAACGAGATGCTGGCAACTATCGGATTTGAAAGAGAAGATGTTTTTATTGCAAACACTTTAAAGTGTAGACCTCCGGAAAATCGTGATCCAGAAGATTCAGAAAAAGAAGTGTGCAGGCCATATTTAGAAGAACAATTTAAAATCATTGACCCCAGGCTGGTAGTTTTGTTGGGTAGACACTCATTAAACACATTTTTACCGGGAGTTGGAAGTATCACTACTTTACATGGCAAAGCAATGAAGCGAATGGACGGTCGTATATATCTGCCTTTGTATCACCCGGCAGCTGCTCTTCACAATGGTTCGCTTCGACAAACGCTTATAGAAGATTTCAAAAAAATTACACTAATATTAAAAAAAATTAAACAGGAAAATTAAGAAAAATATTTCTATTCTAAGAAATAGCTTGAGATTCAAGAAAGGACTAAATGGAAACTAAAAATTCAAAGACATTGTCTCAGGATGTCAGAAAACCAGCGCAAAAATGGATTTCTAAAACAGATGTTCTCGAAAACAAACAAACCAAGGTCGAGCCAATCAAAAATAATCAAAATCAAAGAAAAGAGGAGCCAAGATACACTGCACAGATAGTTGAAAAACCTAAGGTCTCTCAAACCTTTTCGTCTCCTAGATTAAAGATTATCTCTCTTGGGGGAGTGGAAGAAACCGGCGGTAAAAACTCGATCGTGATTGAGTATAAAGATGATATTATCGTTGTCGATATGGGTTTTATGTTCCCTGATGAAACTATGCCCGGGGTTGATTATGTCTTGCCCGATGTTAGCTATCTAGTGGAAAACAAGCGTAAAATCAAAGGAATGCTTTTGACGCATGGTCATCTTGATCATATTGGAGGCATACCTTATGTTTATGAAAAAATTGGTTCCCCAATGATTTATTCAGCACCTCTTACTCTTGGTATTGTCAAAAATAAATTGGAAGAATTTGGATTGGACCGGGGCGCAAAGCTTTCCAAGTTTACCTGGGATGATAGTTCTCTTCAGTTGGGAGTTTTCAAAATTACCGCATTCAAACTGACTCATAGTATACCACAAGCAATGGGCTTCGCCATTGAGACGCCGGAAGGGACGATTGTTTGTACTGGCGACTATAAATTTGATCACACTCCAGCAGACGGCAGGCCGACAGATTTTTCAACTCTAGCCATGATAGGCGCCACCAAGCCACTAGTGCTTCTGTCGGATTCTACCAATGTTGAAAAACCGGGCAACTCAGTTTCTGAGAGGGAAATTGAGGATTCACTCTACAAAATTATGGAGCGGGCCCGTGGTCGACTTATTATCTCAACTTTTTCAACGCTTATTTCCCGTATTCAACAGATATTAAATGTTTCTCATAAGCTTCACCGTAAGGTTGCATTTGTGGGGCGGAGCATGTTAACTACTGTTGATATTGCACTTTCTCTTGATGCTCTTGTCGCTCCACCTGACACTATCATCGATATCAAAGATGTCAGCAAAATTGATGATAGTCGTGTAACGATTGTTTGTACTGGCTCTCAAGGTGAGGATAAAGCTGCACTTACTCGTATTGCTAATGGAGAACACAAGCAGGTCAAAATAAAAAAAGGTGACCTTGTTATTCTCTCTTCCTCTCCGATTCCTGGTAACGAACGAAGTGTCTCTGGGCTGATGGACACCCTGTTTCGTGCAGGTGCTAAAGTCATGTATCAGAAGTTAATGGATGTTCATACCTCCGGTCATGCTAATCAGGAAGACATGAAGCTTATGCTGGCCCTTATTAAGCCAAAATATTTTATCCCTATTCATGGCGAAAGACACAGGCTGATGCTGCATTGTCAGATTGCTCAGGACATGGGTATTGTCGATGAAAGTCATTGTCTTGTCGCCGACGATGGCCAGGCTATCGAGTTCCATGACGGTAAAGGTGAGGTCACGAATAAACGAGTTCCTGCTTCTTATGTCATGGTTGATGGTCTTGGTATTGGTGATGTCGGAAACATTGTTCTCCGTGATCGAAAAGCTATGGCATTGGATGGTATATTTGTCATCATTGTTACCGTTGATCATGAAACTGGAGAGATCGCCACTTCGCCTGATATTATTTCTAGAGGTTTTATATATATGAGAGAAAACGAACAGCTTGTTCACAAATCTAGGGCTGAAATAAAGAAAATATTTGCCCGTCATACTGATAGGCGTGGCACAACTAGAGCTGATTGGAGTATGGCAAAACAAAAGCTAAGAGACGAGATGGGAGAGTTCCTCTTCAATGAAACTGAGCGAAGACCGATGGTTATACCGGTTGTGATCGAAGTTTAACATTCAAAATCTCCACTAAAAAAGACCCTTGTAGTAAGGGTCTTTTTTATTGTGGGAGGTTTATTTGCAGTAGAGCAAGCGATAAAGTATAATTGAACTTAGTGAAGGTTGCTTTACTTGTTTTATATATAAACCTATTTGTATGGAGGGTTTGTGGGAAGAAAAAGAAAAAATCCAAAGCACAAGCAAACGAGACCAAAGTGGTATCAGAAAGAAGACGAATGGGGTAAGTTTGTTTTTGACTGGTCTCTTGGTTTGCCTTCTGAAGTTTGGCGGGAAATTTTTGCAGTTGTTATATTAATCTTATCTGTAATTGCTTTTCTGGGCTTTTTCGGAGCCGCCGGAGTTGCTGGAGATTTTTTTATCAAAACAGTAAGAAGGATATTTGGTGGGTTTGGCGCATATGTATTCGTTGGATCATTTCTTTATTTTGGCTATACATTGCTTATTCCGCCCAAAAAGTATCAAGTTGCAAAGATTTTGGGGCTTATCATAGCTATTTTTTCAATTCCCGCTCTGTCTCATCTTTTTATAGCAATAGAAGATGCCAAGGACGCCTCTATTAATGGGCACGGAGGAGGAATAGTCGGATATCTAGTTTCAAACCCTATTCGCTCGGCAGTCGGGCTATTTCCAGCCTTTTTAATATGTTTTGCCTTGGTTGGAATTTCTATTCTTATCCTCGCTAATTTCTCGGTTACCAAGTTTTTGGGAATCGACAAAGAAAATGAGGACGATGACAAAGTTAAGATAAACGATAGTTCACGCGAAGGAATAAGAGATACTCAAAAAGTCTCAGTTTTCGAATCTGTTAGAAAAAAAATGGGCTTATTTAAAAAATCCAAACAGGAGCCCTCAAATAAAGTTGAGGTAATTGAGATCGAAAAGGAATCACTTCCGATAAGAAAAGATTCGACTTGGGAATATCCGCCAATAGATATTTTAAAGGATCTAAAAGAAGTTGCTAGCTCAGGTAATATAGTTAAAAATGCGGAAATTATAAAAAATTGTCTTAAAAATTTCGGGATAGACATCACAATGAGTGATGTAAATATCGGTCCCACTGTTACGCAATATACTTTTAAACCGGATGAAAAAGTCAAAATAAATCAGGTTGTTGCCCGTCAAACGGATCTGGCCCTAGCCTTATCAGCCAAATCCTTGAGAATGGAAGCTCCGATTCCAGGCAAGAATCTTGTTGGCATAGAAGTTCCGAATAAAGTTGCTGCCAAAGTTACCCTAAAAGAAGTGCTTAAATCTAATCAATTCAAAGCAATCAAAAGCAAGCTTACTATTGCAATGGGCAGAGATGTCTCTGGTGACCATTGTGTAATTGATTTGGAAAAGATGCCTCATTTGCTTATTGCCGGCTCAACTGGATCCGGTAAGTCTGTTTGTATTAATTCGATAATTTGTGGCTTTCTGTTTAATAATACTCCAGCAGATTTAAGATTACTTCTTGTCGATCCTAAAAGAGTTGAGTTGACAAATTATAATGGAATTCCACATTTATTGACACCAGTTGTCACCGAGGTTGATAAAACTGTTTCAGCACTTAAATGGGCTGTTTCGGAGATGGAGCGCAGATACCAGATGTTTTCCGAACTTGGTAAAAGGAATATCATAGCTTATAATGGAGACCCAGGTCCAGAAGGCAAACTGCCTTACATAGTCATAATAGTTGATGAATTGGCAGATTTGATGGCAACTTCGTCAAAAGAGGTTGAGGGATCTATAGTTAGACTTGCCCAAATGGCCCGAGCGACAGGTATGCATCTAGTAATAGCCACTCAACGCCCTTCAGTTGATGTTTTGACTGGTTTAATAAAGGCTAATATTTCTTCCAGAATAGCTTTTGCAACTGCTTCCCAAGTTGACTCTAGAACAATCCTAGATTTATCAGGAGCTGAGAAATTGTTAGGAAATGGTGATATGCTTTTTATTGGTAATGGTATAAATAAACCCAAACGCATTCAGGGTTGTTTTGTGTCAGATTCAGAAATCGAAGCGCTAACGAAATTTCTAGCTGAAAAAGGTGTTGCAGATTATGACGAGAGTATTTTAAGTTTCCGCACAGGAGGACAGGGAATTGCTGGTAGCGGCAATGGTTCAGACGAAGATGATTTATATAACGAGGCCCTAGAAACCGTTATCAGAGCTGGTAAAGCTTCTGCGTCACTACTTCAAAGGCGTCTTAGAGTCGGTTATGCTAGGGCAGCCAGGCTCCTAGATATTTTGGAGAGCGAGGGAGCTATTGGTCCGTCTGAAGGAGCTAAGCCTAGGGATGTATTGATTTCCTCTGATCAAAGAGACTTTAATAAGGGTGACGATTCAAATATAAGTAGATATTAATTTATGGTGAATGGTTTTTGCAAAAAAAAGATAAAATCGAGATTAACTCTCGGTGAAAAATTTCAGCAGGTAAGAAAGCGCAAAAAGATTTCTTTGCTTCAGGCAGAAATCGGTTCAAAGGTCAGATCGAAATATCTAGAAGCAGTTGAACTGGGAAAATGGGACCAATTACCTCAAGAAGTTTATGTTAGGGGTTTTGTATTATCGTACGCTAAATTCTTAGAGATCCCGGAGGCGCAGATACTGCCGCTTTATGAATCAGAATCGGCCATACTGAGGGAAAAAACAGATGGAAATAAGATCTCGTACAATCAAACTATTGAAACAAATAAAAAGGTCCTAATTACACCTAGGTTGTTAGCTTTTTCAGCTCTGGGTGTTTTTGTTTTGGGTATGGTTTCATATATTGTAATACAATTGAGCGATTTTGCTGGAAACCCAAACTTGAAAATAACAGAACCACAAAATAACGCGGTTTATGAAATAGACAGTATTGATATGTCGGGAATTACGGATGATGATACTGTAGTAATGATTAATGAAGAGAAGGTTCCGGTAACCTCAGATGGACACTTTGCTTTAAATCTAAAACTTCACAAAGGGATCAATGTTATAAAAGTTAAGGCAGTTAATAAAATACAAAAGGAAACATCAGAAGTGTTTACCGTTGAATATAAGCCCAAAACAGCAGCGATAGTGAATACCGTGATCGGGCAATGATTGAGAAATTAAATTATCTGAAGGAATTTATGGTCAAAAAAGAAGAACGAAAAGTTGATATTGAGGAAATCGATAAGGAAAAACAGGGGAAGGGACAAGCTTTAGAAGCAGCTCTCTTGTCTATAGAAAAACAGTTCGGCAAAGGAGCTATAATGAGCTTGGGGCAAGGGGCCAAGCTGAAAGTTGATACTATACCAACGGGTTCATTTTCACTGGATCTTGCTCTTGGCGTTGGCGGATTTCCACGAGGAAGGATAGTTGAAATTTATGGCCCCGAAGCTTCGGGTAAAACAACCGTAGCACTCACTGCGATTGCTGAAGCACAGAAAAAAGGAGGCTCAGCTGCTTTTATTGACGCTGAACATGCTTTGGATCCAGAATATGCCAAGAAGCTCGGAGTGAAATTGGACGACCTGCTAATTTCACAGCCAGATAACGGTGAACAGGCGCTGGAAATAACCGAAACACTGGTACGGTCCAATGCACTTGATGTTATAGTAATTGACTCCGTGGCTGCTCTCGTCCCTCGCGCTGAAATCGAAGGAGACATGGGAGATTCGATGATGGGTGTACAAGCTCGATTGATGAGCCAAGCTCTAAGAAAGCTAACGGGTATAGTTTCAAAATCAAAAACAATCTTGATTTTTATCAATCAAATCAGAATGAAAATAGGAGTAATGTTTGGGAACCCAGAGACAACTACTGGTGGAAATGCCCTAAAGTTTTACTCGTCAGTCAGATTGGAGATCAGAAAAAAGACCGCACTTAAAAAAGGTGACGAGATTATTGGTAATCAAGTGGGTGTTAAAGTTGTTAAAAATAAAGTTGCTCCACCGTTCAAAACTTGTGAGTTTGATATATTGTACGGACTAGGAATTGATTACGAAGGAGAGATAATAGATTCAGGTATTAAATATGGAATAATTGATAAAGCCGGATCATGGATTTCTTATGGAGACGAGAAGCTAGGGCAAGGCAAAGAGGGCGCCAGATCTTTCTTGAAAGAAAATCCTAAAATAACACAAGAGATAAAAACAAAGATATTAAATATTGTTCAAAATAATGATCCAGAAAAATCCGCTTAATTACGCACTTTTCTTGCTGAAAATAAGAGACCGCAGTTGCAGCGAAATTGAAAAGAAAATGATAAGCAAGGGTTTTACCCCTGATGAAACTACCGAATCAATAAAAATCCTAAAAGAAAAAAGTTTTTTGGATGACGACCGATTTGTAGATAACTATATCAGAAGCAAGCAAAACTACAGTTCGTCTGGAAAATATAAAATAAAACACAAGTTGCAGCAATTGGGTATAGATAAGAAGCTGTTAGAACAAAAGATCGACCAGATAAGTCCTGACAAAGAGATCGAGATAGCTAGCTCATTGGCGGATAATTGGCTATTACGAAAGCAATCTGTTTTACCAGAAAAAAAATATGAAAAGTTAGGAAGATTCTTAATATCAAAAGGGTTTGAAATAAATATGGTTCGAGAAATTCTGGACAACAAAAAACGCGAATTTTAAATTATATTGTAACAAAATTCTTATATACTAATTTGGAGGAGGGGCAGTGAAAAAAGAGAAACTAATTCTTTGGTTTAATGAAGTTGGTCGTACAGATATAGAGCATGTTGGTGGAAAAGGGGCTAACTTAGGAGAGCTAACTAAGGCTGGAATACCTGTTCCAAACGGTTTTTGTGTGACGGCTGAGGCTTACTATTATTTCTTAAAGAAAACAGGCTTAAAGGACAATATACAGAAATTGCTGAGAGGATTGGATCCTGAAAATAATATAATGCTAAATAAAGTGTCCAAGGAAATAAAGACACTTATATTGAAAGCTAAGTTTCCAGAAGATTTAATCAAAGAAATAAAAGAGTCTTATATTAAACTGGGTGCAATGCCTGTTGCCGTAAGATCGTCTGCTACTGCGGAAGATCTTCCGGATGCCTCTTTTGCGGGACAGCAATCAACATACCTCAATGTGATGGGAGCGGAAAGTGTAGTCAAATCTGTTCAAAAATGCTACGCTTCACTATTTGAGGCTAGAGCTATTTACTACAGAACAATCAATAAATATGACCACTTAAAAGTAGCTCTTTCTGCTCCTGTGCAGAATATGGTAGATGCTGATATGGCTGGTATATTGTTTACTGTCGATCCAATCACTGAAGATAACAACCATATTATAATTGAGGCGGGCTATGGTTTCGGAGAATCTGTTGTGCTTGGTGCCATTACCCCTGATCGATATATTGTAGATAAAAAGACTCTTGAAATAGTTAACAAGGAAATTAATACTCAG
>Ga0209417_1006282_pt1 | contig 12302 bp, 11 predicted proteins | sample RifGroF2_FD_184002 | JGI IMG/M metagenome (GOLD analysis project Ga0209417, IMG submission 184002) | Groundwater microbial communities from Rifle, Colorado, USA - Groundwater F2 (SPAdes) (version 2) | ecosystem: Environmental > Aquatic > Deep subsurface > Groundwater | place: Rifle, Colorado... | reverse complement strand
GGGGAGTTGGGGCAGACGGCGCAATATCAGAAACAAAGACCTTCTTTTCCTTTACATCTCCTGTTCCGCGTTTTTCCCCGCCTGCAACGCTTTGCGTAGCAATGCGGGCAGGCGCGTCTTTATCCGCGTTTTTCCGCGTCTTTTCAAACTTTATCTTAATACCGAACATACTTTTTTTGCCTCCTGCCAACTTTCTACAGCTCACAGCTAATTTTTAAATATTTTGCGGTAGCCGGTAGTCAATAAGCAGTAGTCGCTTTATGATTTAATTATACCTTAAAAAATAATAAAAAAGAACTATATTTTTGTGGAAAAAATCAAACGATTTAAGATTTATGAATTAAGATTTAAGAATACTTTTTGAGCTCTTGATAATGCCTTGCAAAAGCTGGTGGGTTTTGTTTGCTTGCTCGGCTATTCTATTAAAATCATCTTTCTCTATATAGCCAATATCTTTTGCTGCTAATAATTGATTCTTTAACTCTATTAAAGATCCTTGCGCTAAATAGTAAAATTGGATTTTTTCTTTATACCCCTGCCTGCCAAACCCTTCCGCAATATTTGAAGTTATTGAAACTGCCGCTCTCCTTATTTGTGAAATTAAGCAAAATAATTCTTCTTTTGGAAATTTCTTTGTTTCCTTATAAATCATCAACAACAACTTATGCCCTTCCTGCCAGACAAATAAATCAGTAAATGATTTAATCTTATTCTTTTCTTTATTCATAAATCATAAATCTTAAATCCTAAATCTGCGTTTGATCCGCGGCTACATTCCGCTCGCAATATTATATATCGGCATTAAAATCGCTCCCAGCAAAATTGCCACGCCAACGCCCAAAAAAACAATTAAAATCGGCTCAATCAAAGTTGATAAAGTGCTGATTACATTATCCACTTCCTTGCCATAGAAAGCTGAAACCTTCTCTAAAACCAATTCTAATTGGCCGGTCCGCTCTCCGGTAAAAATCATCTGGGTTACCATTGGCGGAATTTCTTTTGTTTTTTCAAACGCCGAAGACATAGGATTGCCAACCCGCACCTCTTCTTTTGCCGCTAAAACCAATTCCGTGAATATAACATTGCCAATAACATCCGCCGAAATTTGCAAGGCCTGCAAAATTGGCAAGCCCCCGCGGATAAGGATGCTCAAATTTTCCGAGAAACGGGAAATATAAATTTTGCGGAAAACCTCGCCGAAAATCGGAAGCTTTAATTTCAGCTGGTCAAAAAAATGCCTGCCAGAATCCGTCAGCGCGTAGCGCCAAATAGAAATTCCGGCAAAAATCAAAACAACTAAAATCAGCCAGCCCCAATCCCGCAATAAATTGCTCAAACCAATTATCATTTGAGTTGTAAAAGGCAATTCTTGGCCCGACTGTTCCAAAATACTAACCAAATTCGGGATAACCATAACCAGCATTAAAACCGCGACAACTATAAATCCCAAAAAAATAAATCCCGGATACATCAGAGCGCTTCGCAAACGGGACTGCAAATAATACTGTTTTTCCGAGTGGTCGGCCAGATAATTTAAAGAATTTTCTAAATTTCCAGAAACCTCTCCGGATTTAATTAAATTAATAAAAAAGGCCGTGAAAATTTTAGGATATTTCGCTAAGGCCTTGGAAAAAATAGTTCCAGCTTCAACATCATTGGATATATCATTAATAATTTCCCTAAAATATTCGCTTGATTGCTGTTTGGCCAAAGCGCGCAAAGCGGTAACAAGCGAAACTTTGGCGCTGAATAAAATTGATAATTGGCGCGAAAAATTAACCAAGTCCTTGTTTTTGACCCGCTGGAAAATTTTAACCTGTTTAAGCCAAATCGGCATGCCTTCAGATGCCTGGCAGGAAATTATAATCAAATCATTAGCTTGCAAAACCGCCACCGCTTCTTCCTGCGTTGGGGCTTTAATCGTTCCGGTGTGGATTTCTTCTGATTTGTCGCGGGCTACGTAGTTAAATTGCATTTCAAATTTGATTTAAGAATAAGGATTTAAGATTTAAGAATAATTTATTTTAAACTATTCTATTCGTGAATCATAATTCCTAAATCATAAATCGAAATTTTTTCATCTTCCAAGCAGCAATCTTAATTCTGCCGGGCTGGTTGAATAAAGTTCAGCGTTCTCAGCTGAAATCAGTTCGCGGGTTACTAAATCAGCCAAAGAACGGTTTAAGGAAATCATTCCTTCTTCCGAGCTGGTGTCAATAATCATGTCAATTTGATGGATTTTCCCTTCGCGGATAAGATTGCGAATCGCGGAATTAACAATTAATAATTCAACCGCGTTAATCATTCCCCCTTGAGTTGAAGGAATAAGCCGGCGGGAAAGGACTCCCAAAAGAGTTGAGGACAATTGCGACCTGATTTGCGGCTGCTGGTATGGCGGGAAAGAATCAATAATCCGGTCAATTGTTTGAGAAGCAGTGTTGGTATGAAGCGTTGAAAAAATCAGGTGTCCGGTTTCCGCGGCGGTTATGGCGGTTGAAATTGTTTCTGGATCGCGCATTTCGCCGATCATAATCACATCCGCGTCTTCCCGAAAAACCGAACGCAAGCCGCGCCGGAAATCCAAAACATCAATTCCCACTTCGCGCTGGTCAATAATGCATTTATCCTGCTCAAAAAGATATTCAACCGGATCTTCAATAGTTATTATGTGGTCAAACCGGTTATGGTTTACCTCATCAACCATCGCGGCCAAAGCAGTTGACTTGCCGTGGCCAGACGGGCCAACTACCAGAAAAAATCCTTGGGTTGCCTGGGCAAACTGATGGAGAATAGCTGGAAGCTCCAATTCCTCAATCGTCCTTATTTTTGACGGAATATAACGAAAAGCAGACGCCACTTTTCCCATTTGCAAATAAATATTAGACCTGAACCGCGCTTTATCCTGATAATTAAAAGCCAAATCAATATCGCGCTGGGCAGAAAATTTTTCCTGCTGGTCTTTGGTTAATAAGCAAAGCGATAAATCCTTAACATCCTGCTCGGACAAAACCGGATATTCTTCTAACATAACTAAGCCACCATCAATTCTTAAAATCGGCTTTCTATTAAAAGACAAATGCAAATCAGTCGCCCCTCTTTTAAGGACTTCTCCTAATAAAGTGTTTACTTCTTTTTGCCGATCGCTCATATATTTTGACTACCGCTCACCGCCCACCGGCTACTGCTTTTTTGAATTGCTGTAGTCGGTAGTCCGTAGTCGATAAGCAAGTTAGGGTGTTATCGTATTATCGCAGCCGTCTGTCAATCCTTGAATAGTTGTTTTTTCCTGGCAAAAACGCAATATAAAAGAATTGCCGTCTGATTGATAATAATATTTATAATTCCCTTGCCCGTTTAAGGGATCAAGAGGAATAGTTGAAATAAAATTATTAGTTTTAAGCTCTAAAGACGCCGCGTCCATGCCGGTTAGGGCGGTTTCTATTTCTTGGATTGGGTATCTTTGAAAGCTTGACTGATACAAGCCCAAGGCCTTGGCAAGCGATTGCGCGTCTGAAACCCTCTTGGCATCGCGAGATTTCATTCTTGATTCGGTTAAAGAAACAACAATTACAGAAGACAATATGCCAATAATAGCGACAACAACGAGAAGCTCGATTAGGGTAAAACCTTTTTGATAAGTTATTATTTTTTTATTTTCTTTACTGCTAACATTCATTAAAGTAAAAATTTATGATTTAAGAATTAAGATTTAGGATTTAAGAATTAGAAATTTTAAGAATATTATTTAAATTCAATAATAATCAATTTTTTATTCATAAATCATAATTCATAAATCATAATTCTTGCCTATTCCTCCACTGCCCGCAAAACTTCTTCCATGCTGATAATTCCCTGCAAAACTTTTAGAAAGCCGTCTTGTTTCATGGTAATCATCCCCTGCCGGTTCGCCTCCGCGACAATTTTCTGCTCGGTTGGCCCATCAATAACTATTTTTTCAAGCTCTTTAGTCATTGATAAAACTTCGTAAATCGCTATTCTGCCCTTAGTTCCCTTATTGCTGCAAAATTTGCATCCAGGAGAATTAAAAATTTTATACGGCTTGGATATTTTCAAATCCTTAAAAACCTTTTCCGGAAGATTTTCCAGCTCCTTGTCAATTGCCGCCAAAACCTTGGCTTCTATTTTTATCTCTTTTTTGCAATCATCGCATAAACGGCGCACCAAGCGCTGGGCAATAGACAAATTAAGGGACGACGGGACTAAAAACGACTCAACGCCCATATCAACTAATCGCGGAATAACGCCAACCGCGTTGTTCGTGTGCAAGGTTGAAAGCAAAATATGGCCGGTGAGCGCCGCGTGCACCGCGAGCCCGGCGGTTTCCGAATCTCTGATTTCGCCAACCATAATAATATCCGGGTCTTGCCGCAAAATTGAGCGAAGCCCGGAGGCAAAAGTATAATTAATTTCGGGCTTAATTTGCGACTGGTTAACTCCTTCAATATGATATTCAACCGGGTCTTCAAGCGAAATTATATTAACCCCTTCTTGGTTAAGCTCTTTTAAAATCGCGTATAGGGTTGTGCTTTTGCCTGATCCGGTCGGGCCAGTTATTAAAATCATTCCAAACGGCTGTTTTATCGCTTTTCTTAATTCTTCCAAATTATGGCTCACTAGCCCCAGCTGTTCAAAGCCCATTAGGCCGGTTGAAGAATCAAGAATCCGCAAAACCGTTTTTTCTCCGTGGATTGTCGGCAAGACAGAAACCCGAAAATCAATTTTTTTATCGCCAATAGCCGCCTGAAACCGCCCGTCCTGGGGAATTCTGGTTTCGTCAATTTTAAGATTAGAAAGAATTTTAATCCTTGAGGTTATTGAAGGATGAGTGGCTTTAGGCAAAACCAAACTGGTAAAAAGAACTCCGTCAACCCGATATCTTATTTTTAAATCCTTTTCAAATGGCTCAATATGGATATCCGAGGCGCGGCCATCTTGGGCGTACTTAAGCATTACCGCGACAATCTTGCTTATCGGCGCCTCCACCCCAACCCGCCTTGCTTCTTTTTTCTCCTCATCTACTCCTTCTTTTTCGCGGGCCACTTCTTTTTTCAATTGCTGCAGCGCGACGCCAACTTCCTCTTTTAAATTCCTATATTGCTTTATAATATCATCAAAATCATTCTGGGATATAAGATGAATTTCCGGCTTTAAGCCAGACCGCAAAGTTATAAACCGCAAGGCCTCCTGCGCCTGCAAATCATTAGGGTCAACCAACCCAACTTTCAAAACTTTTTCGTCTTTGGCAAAAGGGATAATCTGATAAAAAATCGCCGACTCTTCCGGGATTTCCCTTAAAACATCATTCGGAATTGTTTTTCCCGTTAAATTAATAAACGGCAAGCCGAGCGCTTCCGCTTTTTTTTTAACATCATTTCCTTCGCTTAAATCAATTTTTGGAGAAGCAGGCATTGAAATTTGCTTACTGACTACCGGCTACTGTCTACCGCTTTTATTCAATTTATTTATTAAAGCATTTAACTTAGCCGCTAGCTCATTAGCATTTTCATATAATTCTTCAAACTCCCTTTGGCTCATAAAATTTTGATCCAAAGAAATATATAATCCGCTTACTACTTCTTCTAAAGACGATAATGATATTCTTAAAAACCTTCTAAAATCTATATCTGATTTTCTATCGCTGCCTTCGGCAATATTTAAAATAATCGAAATGGCGGCTCTTCTTAATTGCGATACTAAACCAAATAGTTCGTCTTTGGGGAATTTTTTCGTTAATCTGTATATCTTAACAGTAAATTTACGCGCCAATTGCCAAACTTCCAACCGCTCAAACCTAAAATATTTAGCCGTAGTCAGTAGTCGGTCAGCTGTAGTCATTAAATTAATATTTTACAAACGGATTTCGCCGGCCTTTTTCTATATCTGAAATATCTAAATCAGAAGAAAATTCCTTTAAAGCGGTGAAGCGCGGATTATCAAAAACCCTGAAATCCAACTGGACATTTTCTAAAGATGGAATTTCTTCCTGCTGGCCGGATAAAGCGCCTAAATTTTCCGAACCGACCGGAAGGCCAACCGAACTTTCAATAGAAACAGGGACTCCAGCCGGCAAATTAGGCGCGGCAGGCGAGGAAGGAGAAGAAAAGCTATAATATAAAAAAATTATTGTTATTAAAACAACCACGCCTAAAATAATAAGCATTTTTTTCTGTTTTTTCTGCTCGGGCGTTGCAATCCCGGGCGCTTTAGGTGTTGCTGAAGGAATAATCGCCATAATTTTCTGTGAGTTGCTACGGTTTATGAAACTTTGTCATTCCCGCGCTGTGCCCTTCCGAAGCTTTCAGCGAAGGAGGGAAAGCGGGAATCCAGTCCCTTTATTTATTTTCTGGATCCCCGCCTGCGCGGGGATGACAATAGAAACAAATTTCGCAATTGACAGGTTATCTATAATACACATTCGCTGTTATGTTAAAATCCGCCAAGTCGCCGCCTTCTCCAGAGAAAGCAAAACTTATCTTTTGAACATCTGCCAAGCGGACGCAATTTTCTAAATTATCTAAAAATCCGCGGAAAGCGTCGTAGGTTCCAGATATTTTAAAGCCAAGCGTGAGTGTTTTTACCGGCGTTTCCTCCTCTTGCCCCGCTGGCAGCGTTCCGCCGGCTGAAACTGCCCCTTCTTGATCTGAAGCTGGCGCTGTTCTAGCCGCTTTTTTCCCTTCTTCCGCTTCCGCAAAATCAAGAGAATTAAGAATTACTCCGGACTGGAAACTCAAGGCCTCAAACCGATTTAATATTTCCGGAACATCTTTGCTGTTTGGCATAATTTTATATAACTTGCTGATTGAAGGTTCTTTGTCTTTGTAAACCTGGGCCAATTCTTTAAGTTTTGCTTCCAACTCTTCGAGCTTTTTTACTTTTTTTTGCGCCTGGCCAATTTCTTGATTAATCGCGGTTATCTTATCATAAACAGGCAAAACTAATTGCCAGACGACAAGAACGCTGGCTAAAATGCATAAAATTATAACTAAGGATTTACTATTCATGATTTTTATAAAAAATTTCTAACCTAAGAAAAAAATTATTCGCCTACTTTTTATTAAAAAAATCGCTTTTAAAAACAGCTTCTAAGGAAAAACCAACGCCACCCAACTGATCCAAAGAAACGCCCGAAATATTAACTGATCCGATTGAATTCTGTTTTTCTAAAAGCAAAATTTGCCTGGCTAAAACCGCGTAGGTTTGCGCCAACCCCTTGGCGGAAATTACGCCCGACTTAACATCAAGATTAAAATCAATAAACTGCACATTAGGCAAGGTATAATCCTCTAAAAATTTTAAGCCACGGGAAGCGTAAACATGCGCGTCTATAATATTTTCCACTTTCTTTAAATCTTTTTCCAAATTTAAAATTTTCGCGGCCATATCCTTATTGTTTGAAGTGTATATTTCTTCCGCTCGCTTATTTAACGCGTCCTTCTTCTGTTGAAGGGATTTATAATAAAAGAAAAATCCGCCCCAAATTAAAAGGGATAAAACCAAAATTGACACGCATAAATATAGCGGCCACCTCGCTTCTTCCAAATTTACGCTAACTTGGCTGAACCGCGGAAGCTTAAGAGTTGATTTTATCGCGCCCGCGCCAAAAGACCGCGGAACAGCTTGTTTCGCCTTCGTTTCCGCAATTGTCTGGTTAATTGTTTCTTTGGGTAGAATATCCAACTTCTTGACTACCGCTAACTGTCTACCGACTACCGCTTCAAATTCTGCGGTAGACTGTAGTCTGTAGTCGGTAAGCAAATTATTCTCTCATCGCCAGGCCCGCGGCAACTGAGAGAGACGGCCCAACTTCTTTCAGCGCCGGCTCTAAAATTTTATCATATTCAATTCCTGAAAAAGGGTTGCCGATTAAAACTTCCTGGTTCAATTCTTTGGCAAGAAAATCCGCGAGTTCCGGCGCCAGCGCGCTTCCGCCGGTTAAAACGCATTTAACTTTTTCATTCTTAATCCCTTGGCCTTTATTTTGGTATAAACCAATACTTTCTTTTATCCGGCTGGCAAGCAAGGCCTTGTCTATCTGGCCGGTTTCCGCCTCCAGGCGTTTTTTGTCATTCCTAACTAACCGAATGGCGCCTTTATCAACTAAAATTATGTCAGCGAAAGAAGATCCTATGTCAATTAAAAGCGTTGTTTCTTTTCCGCTCCCGCTATTGACAAGCGACCGGACCAAGCTAAAGCTTTCCGGTTCAAGAGCCAAAACGCCAATATTCGCCGCTTTGGCAATTTTCAAATATTTTTCAATCGCTTCTTTTAAAATCGCCACTAAAATAATCTGTATTTTTTCCGGCTGTTCGTTTTTGGCAACCAAAGCGCCTTCCGAATTTTGATTATCTTGATCGGCTGCCGGTTTTTCAACAAACATCCAATCCAGCTCAACATCCTCCAAAGGAATAGGAATATATTTTTTCGCTTCAAAAGGAATGGCTGCCGCGATTTCTTCGCGCGGCATATCAGGCAATTCGATTATTGTTGAGAAAGTCGCGAAAACCGGCAAAGAGAAATAAGCCATATTTGCTTTTGCCTTAGACTGAACGCGCAATTCACGAACTATTTTGCTGATTTCCTTGTTTGAGAGAACATCAAAAATCGATCCAGTCGAAGACCCTTGCCGAAAAATTGTTTCGCTTGTCTGTTCTACTTCGCTCTTATAAATTTCCGCAAACTGTTTTTCTTCTGAAAATTTTGATTTAAACCCCTCGGCTGAAAAATAAGCCAGGCCGTACGTTTCCAGTTTCATTTTTTTTTCTTTGGGCAAAACCTCAACTAATTTTATCGTTGAGCTCCCCAAATCAATCCCCAAACGCGATTTTGATTTTTTTTGGAATAAACTTTGAAACCAATTTGCCATTGGGTTTATTATAACACAACAAATTACGCCGAAATGAAAGAGTTATCCACACGCAACAACGATTTAAGAATAAAGATTTAAGATTTAAGAATATTTTACAAAATTTATCATCATTCATAAATCATAAATCGTACATCGCGCATAAATTATGGCGCCAGCGGCTGCTGCGGCGCGCCTCCGGTTTCAGGAACCGGAGTTTGCGTCCTATTTTCCGGAGCTGGCAAAGGCGGAACAATTGTTTCCAACGCCCCCCGCCCGTTGTTTAAGTTATCAAGAATTTTCTTTACTTCCTCGTTGTCCGCGTTCAAAGCCGCGATTTTTTGAAACTGCTCTTTGGCTGCCTGCTTATTGCCTTGCGCGTCATAAATCAAGCCCAAAAAATATCTGGCGTTTGAATAATTTTCGCTCAAAGAAACCGCCCATTCTAAAGCCACTTTGGCGTTCTCCATCTGGTTATCCTTATAATATAGGAAGCCGAGCTGGAAAGCCGCGCCTGCGTCCTTCGGATTAAGATTGTAATAGTCAATGCTTTTAACAAGGGCTTTTTTCAAATCGCCCTGCCGGTTATAAACCTGGACTAGCAAAAAATGCGCCGGACTATAATCCGCTTTCAAGTCAATTGCCCTTTGAAGCTCTCTTATAGCCGCGTCTAATTCCGCGTTCCGTTCGCTCGTCCAAGCGTCTATCTGGCTTTTGTCTGGATTTTTTTCGCTAGCCATTTGATTAACTTGGCCAGCCAGCCGGTCAGCGGCCGCAATATGCGCCCGGCCCAAATCAACGGCTAGAGCCGGATTTTTCGGCTCTAAAGAAAGCGCTTGGGAATATGAATCAACCATAAATTTTTCCGCGCCAGTGACAAAAGATAAAATATTTTCATAAACATACCCTAAATTGCTCCAATTCAAAGATTCGGAAACATCCGCGTCCTTGGCTCGCTGGGCAAAAGAAATTGACTGCGACATATTTAATTGGAATTGGGAACGCAAATCCTCAAGCGCCGCTGCTGGCGCGCCCTGCCATTTCGGGCTATTTAAAATATTGTTGGTCTTAACCAAGAAAGCCTGGGAAGCAACCCGCCAATACTGGTCAGCCGCGGAATCCAAATTTATCGCTTTAACAAATTTTTCCAGCGCTAAATCCGGGTCCGCGGTTTTATCAAAAATTTTCATGCCCGAAGAAAAATAAAGCGAAGCGATATATTTCTGGCCGTTAAGATAGAGAATTGAAACCGAGCCAACCATTAAAATAATCAAGATCAAAGAAACAATTAAAGTTCTTTGCGGCGAAGCCAGCAAAGAAATTTCGCGCATAGAATTGTCATTTTTTTCTGAGATTGCTTCGTCGCCAAGTCCGACTTGGCTCCTCGCAATGACAAATTGTTTTTTATTTTCCGCGCTTCCCGCGTTCGTTGCCAACAACAAGCCCATCATTATAAACCCGAAAAGCATTAAAGTGAAATTCGCCGGATAAAGAAACCAAACCAACAAAGCGAATAAAGAGGCGGCAATTATCGGCACCCGGAAATCCCCGTTTTCTTCTTCGTTATTTTCTTTTTTCGAACTAAACATTTTGAGCGCCTGCCAGATAAACGCCGCTATAAGCAAAAGCAAAGCCAAGAATCCGAAAATTCCAACCGAGCTAAGCGAGGTTAAAATAAAACTTGAACCCTGGGCGAATTTAACTCCCCAAAAAACCGTTTGGTTAATAACTTGGCTCCGATATAATCCATAATTATAACCAAAAGTAGCAGGGCCGGAACCGATTTCCGCCGAACCGCCTTTGGCTTTCCAAGCGTCTTTGGCAATTTCATAGGTCGCGGAATTAGACGGGCTAACCTCAGCCGGAAAAGCGATTAAATTCGCGATTGGCAGCTTAACCAAAATAAGGATAACGGAAATCGCTAAAATAACAATCGGCAAAACCAATTTCTGGGTTTTAATAACATCGCTTTTGCCTTGCTTAACATTCTGCGTTTCGCGGGTGAAAACATAGGCGACTAAAAATAGCATTGAAATAGCCATTGCCCACCAAATGCCGGAGAAATTTATCAAAAGCAATTCAGCGCCAATAATTAAAGCCAAGAGAATCAAGCCGGTCTTAATAAACTTGTCATTGCGAGCGCTGAAAGCGCGCGGCAATCTCATTATTTTGTCGCTATCGCCTGGAATTGCTTTGTCGTCCGCCAATTGACGAACTCCTCGCAATGACGAACAACTGCCGCACACCAATAATCCCACAACCATAACCAAGCCAAAACCCAAAAATAATCCGAGCGCGTTTATTGTTCCAATAGGATTAAAGTCAATTGTTTTGGCAAAATCCCAAGCGCTAGGCAATAAATTTACATTCAAAAATTTCAAGCCAATAAAAACAGCCAAAATTGCCAGCGAGCCCAAAAAAACATAAATAGCTTTTTCAATCCCGTTATTACTAGCGAGTCCCGCGAAGCGGGACGAGCGCGGCAATCCCATGTTCTCGTTGCCATCTGTTGAGATTGCTTCGCTCCGCTCTTGCGGAGCTCGCAATGACACACGCTGGCGATTGCCAAAGACCGCGCTAAACAAGAAAAACGCTAAAATATAAGTTAGCATATTAAGCAAAGTGTCTGGCTCTAAACTCGCGAATCCCAAACTCTTCATTTTAGCAACCGAGAAAAAAGCCGATACTCCCCAAGCTAAAACAACCAGCCACATGGCAACATTAAGCAAAGTTTTCGGCCAAGCAAGCTTGCCTGAGGCGATTGTTTTTGCCAGCCAGGCGATAAAAGCGATAATAACTAAAACTACGGCTAAAAATTGCTTGTTAGTCGCCACAACCGCAACGCCCCAAGGAAGAAAAAATAAAGGCGTTAAAAAAATCAAAGCGTAAAGCGCGATTTTTGCGATAAATTCCCAAACCCAACCTACCTCGCCTGAGGCGGGAGCCGCGCCGAAGGGCTTGCCTCCTACATCGTCAGCCGACTCTTCTTCTATTTTTTTCGGCCAGCTCTTTTTCTACCGATTCGTTCTTTTCTTGCAGTTGTTTGTTAGTCACCCCAAGTTTTGTTACTATATCTCTTAACCATTCCTCACGTGTCTTATGCCGGTTTACTGCCCACCAATCCTCCCAGTCGGATGGGTTTTTGCCATATGATTTACCTGAGATATGTCTCAGGGCCTCTAAGGCAGTGTCTTGAAGTTCTACGCTTGCAGTTTCCCTCAACGCGGTGATCAGGGGCCCTACCGCTTCCTGTTCCATTGTCTTACCCAGGGCTTGGGCCAAAAGGACCCTCCCCTCCTGGGGGAAGCCAGGGTTTAGAAGATTGGCCGACATCTTTTGAATAGCCTTAGACGAATGAAGGTCTCCCAAGGCCTCACAAGCATTTTGTCTTATATCGGGGTTTTCGCCTTGGAGAAGGTTTATTATAGGTCCAACTGCC
>Ga0209417_1006281_pt1 | contig 12303 bp, 23 predicted proteins | sample RifGroF2_FD_184002 | JGI IMG/M metagenome (GOLD analysis project Ga0209417, IMG submission 184002) | Groundwater microbial communities from Rifle, Colorado, USA - Groundwater F2 (SPAdes) (version 2) | ecosystem: Environmental > Aquatic > Deep subsurface > Groundwater | place: Rifle, Colorado... | reverse complement strand
TGTGGTCTTGATCGCTTCGCCTTCGAAATTGACGATTGGCTGATCGATTTTTAACTTCTTCATTGCTCTGCTCCTTTTATTTAATTATCTTATCTTTTCTTTATTGTATATCATTTTCGTATTTTTCGCAACTGGTCCTAAAATGTCCTTTTCCATATCCCATTTTCTTTTTTCCACCCGACTTTTGTTATTGTTTCGCTGATCTCTATCGGCTTTCCTTCTCTTCGCAGGTGCGTACATCTGATCCTTCCGTCTGCCGAACATTCGTACCCTTTTCTGTGAATGTCTAAAACAAAATTTACGTCCGGACCTAAGCATTCCGCCTCGTCGCGGAAATTGGCCTCTTTAATTAGTTTCGTTTTGGTGGCGAAGCAATAAAATCCTCCGCCCTGTATTTCAACTTGCCTTTGTCCGGGATCTTCAATAGTTTCCACCTCCTCCGCTTGCCCTTGCCAATCCGTCTTTATGCGGTGCGCTCCTATGTATTCTATCCCCCAGCGGCCGGCCTCAATGCCCTGTGCAAAACCTTTTCCGTACATCTCTATCTCTTTGCGTAATTCCTTGTAAGCCCAAAATGGCGGTATCGTGTCGTCCTCTAAGCCCATCGTAATTTCCGTATCGCTTAAATATCCTTTGATCTCGTTCCAATTTCTTATGATCCGCTTGCGCCGGGCTTCAACAACAAAATTGTCGTCGTATGGTTTCGTCCCGCTTGTGTAAATCCTCATTCCGTTGAATTTCTTTGCCATTTGTAAAAGTCCCGCCTGCATATAAACCATTTCCAAAACGTCCGTCCTAACCTCGTCAACATAAAAAACCATTTCCGTTTCCTCGTAAGGTAAAATCGCGCTGTGCAAATACTTGAAGATTTCCAAAATAGCCCAATCTCTTGATATCGGTAAAATAAAACTATATTTAGGGTTTTCCACCTTTTTAATCAGCCTGTACTCCACGGCAAACCTCCTCAAAAAACCTTTCGTATTTCGGTTTCATTGTTTCCCAACTTATTTTCTCCGCTTCTTTGTTGCAAAACTCGCTCAAATATCCGATTGATTGCCCGGTCATCTCGTCGATTTTTAATGCTAACAATCTCGGATCTACTCCGTAACAATCTATGTCCGCTCCTCTTGTTTGTATCGGTTTAATGTGTATCGGCGCTAATAATAATTCTTGTTTTAACATCGTGTTTTGCGGCATAACGTCTGTCATAATCGGCACTATTCCCGAACTCATTGCCTCGTTTAACTGTAATGATAATCCGCCGTATCGTCTTGGAAAAATTAACACGTCCCCTTCTTTATAAAGTTCGTCCCGGTACTTAAAATCGCCCTCTCTTATCTCCAGTTCGTATTGCGGAAACTTCCCTATTTTTTCTTTTGGTATTCCTAAATCGTGTTGGCTGTAAATTATAATCTTTGCGCCTTTTTTCAAATAATTCAACGCTTCTATTACTATCTCCGTCCCGTTCCTGTCCTCATAAAGAGTATGCCCGGCGACGTGAATAAACGTTTTGGCCTGCTCGCGCTTCCTGTACTTAAATATTGTCCGGTCAACCGGCACCGGTAAATAATCAACAATCGCTTTGCTCCCAAATTTCTCTAATACCTTTCCGAAGTTCCAATGGCTTGGCGCCATTAAAACGTCCGGGTAAGGCAACTCCGGCTCTCTCATATAATCCAAAAACTCATAATTGTATTGTAAAAACGTCTTGACGCCTTTCCTTCTTGCGGTTTCAAATAGCGCGTAATTGTAAGGTATTTCGATCGTGAAAATAACATCAACATTATCTGTAATCCATTCGATTGCTTCATTATCTAAGAACCCTTTGTGGACCTTTGCGTCCGGGTATCTTTCTAAATGGTTTTCAAAACCCGTAAGGTGGCTAATGTCTATTACGAGCGTCTTGGCCGGGTTCATATTCCTATAAAAGTCGTGAGTTTGCGCTCCCAATCCTCCGTTATCGGCGCGACAAATTAGCCCTATCCTCATTCTCCTCCTTCTTTTTCTTCCTGCTGTTTAATCCACAAATAAATACCTTCGATCTGAACTTCGAGCGGTACTTCGTCCTGTCTGTAATCCCACCTATAATCCAATCGTGCAATTATCTCGTCTATCTTCGGCATTTATTTCTCCCAACTAAATATTTCATTCCCAAAATGTCCTTCTCTGGCAGTGATCTCGTAAAACGGTTTGCGTAAATCTAATTGTCTAATAATCCCCTCTGGCGTGAAGTCATAATGCTTCGCCATCAACCATTTTGCTTTTTTCTCCGTGTCCTCTTGTTCTTTGCCGTTTATATCGACCATTGCCATAACCGGCTTTGCTACTCCTATCGAATACGCTAATTTAACTGTAACGTTTTCCGCTTCCATAAATCGTAACGCGTCAATCGCAACCCTTCTTGCCATATAAGCGGCTGATCTGTCTACCTTGCTCGGATCTTTTCCGCTAAACGCTCCTCCTCCGACTGGTATCTGCGGACCGTAATTATCCACCGCTAACTTTCGGCCTGTTAATCCCGTGTCGGCCGCGAACCCTCCAATCTCAAATTTTCCTGTCGGATTGAAGTGATAATTTTTAACCGACTGTCCTAAAAACTTTTCTACAAAACCTTTTTTAATATCTGTAACGTCGTGCGTTTGTACTGATAAAACAACTGTATCAATTTGGTTGTCCTCTGTGAGCGTAACTTGGCATTTTCCGTCTGGGCCAAAAATCCCGTCCTCGTAAATTCTCATAATAAGTTTGCGCGCCAAATATAATTCCTGTGGTATCATTTGCTCGTTTTCATTACAGGCATATCCAACCATTATTCCTTGATCTCCTGCTCCTCCGATCTCGACTCCTTGCGAGATGTCCGGGCTTTGGTTAACAATATTGACCTGTATTTTTAATCTATCTTTATAACCTATCCTCGCGTAAACCCTTCTCGCTATTTCAACGATTTCGTTTTTGTATAATGGTTTTCCTTTGGCTGTAACCTCTCCGCAAATATAGAGTTTGCCGTGTCCGCCCATTGTTTCCACCGCTACCCTCGCGTATGGATCTCTCCGTAAGTATTCGTCGAGTATTGCGTCGCTAATTTGATCCGCCACTTTGTCCGGGTGTCCGGGCATAACTGCTTCGGCTGTTTTCATTTTCTACTCCAATCCATATCGCTGTTTTAATGTGTTAATAGTTTGTCCGACCCAATACCCGATCCCCTTGTCCCCAAATGGCTTGTCAAATGTTTCGTGTCCGGGTTTTCCTCCCCATTTTTCGATATAGTATTTTTCCAAATTTAGGTAATGTACCGGCAACCCTCTGTCGCTTTCCGTTGAGTTAGATTGCACGGCGCTGTAAGCGCTTGTCCTGACTACCGTAACTGGTATTCCTAATAACTGCATTCGCCTGACATAATCCGTGTCCTCGTAGTAAGCCGGGTAAAAGTTTTCGTCAAAGTACCCAACGGCCTTAACGCATTCCCGACTAATCGCGTTACAATGCCACGCCAAGTCCGAACAGAATAAATAGTCGTTTGCGTTTTTTAATTCCGCCAAAACCTCGCTAAATCCGTTTGGAAACGCAACGGCAATCGAAACAAAAAAAGTCCAATCCGCGTCCGCTTTTAATCCCAAATTCCAAGCCCTTGATACTCCTATGTTTTCCGGGTAATAATAAATCGTCGCGCCTCGTCCCTCGTATTTCTTGCAAAAACTATCTTTGCTATTGTCGACTATAATCAAATGTTTCCAATCAACATCAATGCTTTTTAAGCAGTTATCTGCCAAGTGTTCGTTTGTATAAATAGGTATTACGATCTTGTAAGTCATTTCTTTTTATCCTTTACTATTGAAACTTCTATAAGTTCGCATTCGACTATCTTTTCTCCTTCAATTTCGGTTGGAATATAACCTATTTCAAGGTGGTAATTTTCCCAGTTTATTTTTTCTCTGAAGTCGTCGTTAAAAATTATCAACCCTATTGTCTTGTCTATTTTATGGTTTTTATATAACGGTATAGTTTTTTTCATTAGTACCTTCTCCCTGTTATTTGTCCGCCCTTGTCAAATGATCCTATTGTTTCAACTACGAAACTTTCGCTCAATTTACAAATCAATTTTCCAAATGTTTCCTCGTCTGTCGCGTGAAACTCCATTGTAATAACTCTGATCTTTTCCAATGCTTCCTTTGGCGTGCTTAATAGGATTTTGTACTCGTCCCCTTCTACGTCTATTTTCAAAACGTCAATTTCTTGGTCCGCAAAATGGAAACTAATTATTTCTTCAAGCGTTGTAACGTTTACCTTTTCCCCTTCTTCTCCTGTTTTGCTGTTGCCGGCTTCGTCCGTGATCGAAGTTTCTCCTGGTTCTGCTCCAATTGCTACTCTTAATATTTCTGCTTCGCAATTATTTTCTCTCAAGTTGTCCTCTAATAATGCTAAGTTTGATTTGTTCGGCTCAATCGCAATTATTTTGATTGCTCCGAGTTGCGCCGCCTGTATAGCAACTGCTCCTATGTTTGATCCCAAATCAATGATCGTCCCCGTCTTAAAATGTTCCGGCGTTAACTTATAAACATTTTGGTCAAATATCTCTCCCAAAACCTGTATGTCTATAATCTTTTTTTTGTCCTTGTATTCTGGCCTGATCCAAAAAGGTAAGTTTTTATTCTTATAAAATACGTTAATAATCTGTTTCAAATCGCACCTTCCTTTTCAAGTATCTCAAACATCGCTTGTAACCGGTGTGTAAAAGTGTAATTATTCTTTGTCAATTCGTGGCCTTTTTTTCTTAATTCTTCCCTTGCCGCGTTGTCCGAAATGTAATAATCAATCAAGGATTTTAATTGTCCAAAGTTCCCATAATCGTAATAACCAATATTGTTTCCAAACTCCTCTTTCAATCCTTCAATTACCGGGTGAATAATAAATCCTCCGCGCCCGGTGATCTCATAAACCCGGTTGCTCCAATAATTTGTATGCGTAAAGTCCTTGCAAAGCGCGTCGCCAATTATTATCTTGGCGCTTGCACAAAGTTGGTTCAACCGCTCGCACATTATTACCCCGCTTGTCGGCGTTGGAAAGGCTTTAAATCGTTCCTTGTAAGTATTTCCTAACCATTCTACCAACTGCATTCTGTAAGGCCATTCTTCGTGGTATCGTTCGTGGCTTCCTATGAAAGCAATATCCGTTATTAAGTCGGCGGCCGGTTCTGCGATCGTGCATTCCGGCGCGTAAACTCCCGGCTTCTGCCAAATCGCGTTGACATTCTTTTGCTTAAAAACCTCCATACTGTGCGGATCTCCGTCGGCTTGGAAAACATAATCCGTATGGAAAAATGCCTCATCGTCCAACCAATTTTCCCGGCTGATCCCGACATATAAATCAAGGTGGTAACTGACCTTTAATACTTTGATTTTGCTAATCATTTCCCACCCGTTAAATCGCAACATTCCCGGCGTCCTTGTCCATAAGAACATATCGCTTGTGTTAGCGTTATCCAAAACAACTTTCATATCGGCTTCGTCCTCTTGTAACCGAATAACCGTATGTCCCAACGCCTCTAATGTTTTGCTAATGTGAACTTCCGTACACCACGGAAATTTGAAGTTTCCAAGATAAGATATTTTCATTTTCCTTCTCCTCTTAATTGGTTAAATGCTATCGCTGTTAGTTCTCTACCGGTGTTTTTCTTGTCCCCGTATTCTATAAGGTTATGCGCCTCCGGGCATAGTAATAACGTTTCCTCAAAAGTATCCAATTTTTCCGGGCAACTTTTATACTCAATTCGTTTTCTTTTATGAGCAAAACTCAATCCGGCGTTTCCCCAACATTTATGCGGTAATCTAAGTTCGCAGTATGTGATCCCTTTGTCTAAATAAATCTTTTTTAATTTTTTACTCATTGTCCCAAGTCAGTCGTTCGTGCTGTTTCTCGCCCGGTCGTCGTCCGGCGATTGTAATTCCGGCCGGGTAATTTTCTTGTGAAAATCCGTGTAATGTCAAAACCTCGTCCAAAAGGTCGCCTAATCGTGTCGGCTCGCCCATAGCAACAATGATAAGCCGTTCGCCGGCGTTGAACCCGTCCCAAACTCTTTTTACGGCCGTTTCAATTTCTATAAAATATCTTGTCATTTCCGGATCTGTGATGTTGATCGGTCTGTGTTCTTTAATCGCCTTATCCCAAACTGTTAAAACCGACCCATTGCTTCCCATAATGTTGCCACTTCTTGCCACCTGTCCGCCTGCTTCCCACGCTAAATGTTCTCCCAATGCTTTCGTAAATCCATAAACGCTCGCCGGTTCCACGGCTTTGTCGGTACTGACGAATAAAATCTTTACTCCATTTCTGCGCGCGTTGTCAAATAATTTCGCTGTCTTCGTAACATTGTTTTCCACGGCTTCGAATACGTTCTTTTCGCAAATGTCGATGTGCTTGTGTGCCGCCAAGTGAATAACAACGTCCACCGGTAATTGCTTAAAATCGACGTCTTCAATATCCATAAGCAAAGTATCTATGTTCGGGTATTCGTGCTGAAACGCCGCTAACGCTTGCTCCGTAACGTCAATCCCTAAAACTTCGTGACCTTCGGCTAATAATTGTTTTGTGAACTCTTTACCCCAAGTTCCGGCAATCCCAGTGATTAAAATTTTCATCTAACCCTCCATATAATTTACTAATTCTTTTATTAGGTATTCTACTGTCGGCACTTGGTCGTATTCTGCCAATCTCCATAAGTCGTCGTCGCCCTTTTCTACCTGTCTATCTGTTCCGTTTTCAACTGACACTATTTTAATATCCTCTCTTGAAAAGTATTTTTTGAACATTTCAAGCATCAATTTTTTTGTAACCGCGTCGTGTGGCGTAAAATTGTTTTGGTTTGGCAAGGTTAAATTCTTCGTAACTATTCCATAACAAAGTTTTGCAAATGCCAATGTCGTAACCCCGTTCCAAATCGCTTTCGTATATCCTTGTACTATCGCGCTCATTGGCTGATACAAAAACCAATCCAATAACCCGGTCGGGTTTCCCGGACCTACAATTGAACAGCGGATATTGATAAAGTTTGGCGCCTTAACCTCTCCTAATTTTTTTGTCATTCCATAAGTGTCCGGCTCTCCGGCGCAATCGGTCGCGATCTGAATGATCTTCTTTCCTGTTTCTGCTAAAGTGTATGGAAATAGCGCATTGACTCTGATCGCGTTCTTTACGCTCTCCGGGTTCTTTTCGTCAATGTATTTGTTCAAAACCCCAATGCAGTTAATAATCCAATCGCAATCGTAAGTAGCCGTCTGTAATTGTGAAACGCTCACACAAGCGGCATCAAAGTCCTCTCGGCTCGGGCAAAATAATTGTATTCTGTCGTCGCGTTCTAAAACATTTTTAACCATACTTCCAAGCATTCCGCTTGATCCTAAAATTGCTACCTTAATTTTTCTCATCTTGCACCTCTATCGCTTCGTTCGGGCAAACTGCGGCCGCCTCGTTCGGACCGTCCGGGTTTGTAATGCTGACGGCGCCATAAACCACCTGAAAATGATCCGGGTATGTCCTAACGCAAGTTTCGCAACCAACACATTTTGAATAATTGATTTTTAGCATTGCGCTCCTCTTTGTAATAATAACGCTGATCTAAAGTATTCCGGCCGTTCCAAATCTAAATAATCCATAACGAACATCGGCTTATCCTCGTATCCAGGAAATGTCTTTTTGTACCTCAATGCTCTAAATGTTTCTCTTGTCGCGTAACCTAAAATCTCAAACAGTTTTAATCTGTAAAGTTGTTGCGCTAATACATAAATATCGGCCGGGCAGTCTACTTGCCACTCCGGTATCTTTAATAGGTCGTCGCGGTATTTGTTTGTTTTAACTTCTATCTCGTAACCATTATGCGTAACGTCGCCTTTGCCTTGTTCGTCCCAGCGCCTAAAATTGTAAGGTATTCCCAAGTGCTTGCAGATCGCGTATTCGCCGCAAAGTCCCAAAAGCATAATATCAAAAGAACTGAACCGCTTGTCCACACGCTTGTCTATGGAGTTCCTCGCCTGCTTGTCGGCTTGAACCTTCTTGCACCATTCGATCATTCGCGCTTGTTCGTCCTCTGTTAGTTCAATAACTACTCTGCTCAATTCCACTCCTTAAATAGTTTTTAGATTTTGTGATTGTTCTTAATCAGGTAATCAATCAACGCTTGGCCTGTAAAAATGTAACTTGGTTTTCGTCCAGGTAAACTCGTATTCCTAACCAATATCATTCCGTTTTGTTCGGCCTCCTGCGGATCGGTTGTCCAATTATCTCTCAACCACATATAACCTTTTTTAGCGAAAAACGGGTGGAGTGTAATCACTTCAGAAGGTTTGTAATATCCGTTCGGCTCAATTTTTACTTCGGTCGTTTCCATTATTTATTTTCTCCTCTCCCTTTTTCATTGTATAGTATTATCTTAATTTTGTAAAGTTTTTTGTCTTATCAAAAAATCCCGGAAGGAGTAGAACCGGGATTTTATCTGCGAGTGCGTATTTATTATACCACCAATCCCGGCCGCCTTCAATTTATTTCTTAACGTAATCTCTTTTTACTGAATTTCGGAAACTTAATCGTAATAAAATAAGGTTCCCAATTTTGGTAAAAAGTTTCCCAACTTGAATAAGGGCAAAAGAATGGCTTGTCTATAACTATTTCTTTAGTGAAAAATGTTGTCCTAACTTCTAAACTGTAAATCTCTCCGGTTTCAAGAAACGGAAAAACCTTGTCCGGCTTTCCTATAAACTTATAAAACATTTATCCTTCCTTCTTTCCCAACTGTTCCCATAAATTATTAGTATTAAAATACTCGTACATTTCCCCTGCGATCGTAATGATCCAGTTTTCCGCTTCCTCAATAACCTTGTCGGTTAACCAGAACATAGAAACGTCCGGCTTCTTGCTGTGCTGATTGTAATGTCCAATGTAACATTTCTTGGCCGGTATTCCCGTCTTGGCCGCCAATAGCCCATATACGCCGCCCTGCTGTCCGTTTGAATAAGCAACCGAACTTTGTACGCCGGTCTTCCATTCGTAAATCGTGTCCCCGTCGTGGCAATCTATAACCCCTACAAGGTCTAACCAATCATCTAATTCAATAACTAATTTCAATTCCGTCTTTGGTTCTTTTAATATCACATCCTTAAAATTAAATTCATTTGGTATCGTCTTATTTTGTTCTATGTGCTTCGCCCATTTTTCGTGCCATTCCTTCCCGGCTTCCATTGCGGCGTTGGTTGGAGTGTCTAACTTAAAATACATCTGTATCGCCGTTTGCCAATCTCCCCTTTCCCAAGCGCTCAAAACACTATAACTTGCTCTAAACTTTGGCATTTTTTCGCCTCCTATATTAAATCTTTATTCTCGTAAATATTTCCTACCAAAATATGTCCGTTATTTAGCGACTGGAAAAGTGAGTTTGTCTCGTCGCCCATCTTAATCCTGAACCTCGCCGTCTTGTCGTCCCAAAAAACAATCCAGTTATGAACTACCTCGCCAATCTTTGTTTTGCGCCTGTACTGGATTATGTCTCCTTCAAATATTTCTTTTCCATTCTGATCTTCAAGGCCGGTCGATTGCATAAGTTCATAATCCTTAAATATAGTATCGCAACTATCACCTTTTTTAATAACTATACTTGAAATTTCATCATTCAAAACCCAAATGCTAATAACTTTTTCCATTTTATCGCTTGCTTTGTTCCAGGCGCGATATTTAATTGGCGTCATTTTCAACCTCCCCTTTTAATTTGAATGTAATCTGTTTTTGTCGATCCGTTTCGCGTACTCCATAAGGTATTCCGTTCTTTTGCTCAATGTATTCTTCCAATTCCTTCGTCTTTAATGAATATTTGATTTTTTCTTCAACCAATTCTTTTGGCACTTGATCTTCCAGTCCGGGTTCTAATGTGTATCGGCTTCCGAAAAACCTGTAATAAACCTTGATATTGTCGCCCTGAATGCTCTTGAACTCGTCGCTGATCTTTAACGCCGTTTCTTCCAATGTTGCTTTGATCGCCTTCTCGGCTTCTTCTACTTGCTTTTTAATCTCCAAAAATTGTAGTAAAACCTCCTCGCCTTCCGGCTCTAAAAATATCTGGCCGGCGTCCTCTTTTAATTGCTTAATTTTCTCTATTTCTATTTTCATTGTTTCCGTCCTTCTTTTTTAATAAATTTCCTAAATTTTTTTCAAATTCCAATTCCTCTGATCTATATTGTGAACTAATCCTGGACAACCCTAAAACCATTATTGATATTTCCGTCTGCCTTAATTCAATTGCTTTCAATAACCAACCCGGCTTTTCCTTTGCCAATTTCAAAATCTTTTCCCCAGACCTATCTAATAATGCTTCGTCGATCTCTTGTCCCGGTATCATATTCCTCCTAATCGTTAGCCGTAACCGCTTGTCCCGGCTTCGGCAATCCTCCTAAAACTTGCGCGCTCTGACATTTTCTACATAGCGCTTTTCCATATTTGGCCGCGCTGTAAGATTTTTCGGCGGTGGTGATCGTCGTGTCGCATTGTTGGCATTTTAATTCTCCTGCCGGTGCGCTTGTGGTCTTGGCCGCCGCTTTGGGCGTCCCTTTGCCGGTGTTTGTGGCGTCACTGTCCTTTGTGTCGTCAATTAAGAATAAACCGTTTAGAGCATACTTCCGGGCGTAACTGCTACTTGCTCCTGTGATTTGTGATCCGTCCATTCCCTTTTTATTTTCTTCTTCCCTTGCGTAGGCTGTAACCTCAATATCTCCAGAATCTCCAGACACGGCTTCTGACAAATGAACTGTCGCTTTAACATAAAATCTATCTCCACCAATTATCTCTGTATATGTGCCGTTTTTATCAGTTATCTGTACTGGTGTCGGTGCGGAAGTGCTTGTAAATTGAACCAATTCATCGGAAATAGTCAAAATCAAACCTTCTTCTTTTAACATCGGTTTAACCGCTTCCAAAATATCCTCGCAACTTCTGTAATTGTAGTTCCCAAAAGTATTGCGCTGTCCCTTTGGCGCTTTTAATTTGTTCTGAATTTTAACTAATTTTTCTTTTAACATTCTACTCCTTTTAATGCCTTTTGCTTGGCTCTATATTTTCTTTTGTATTCTAAATATCTTTCCCGGTTCTTTTCCCTCCACTCCTTCGCGTTTTTTCGGTTCCTGATTTTAAACCATTCTTGATCCTTAATTGAATCTCTGTATTTTTTTTGGACCGCTCGAATGTATTTCCTTTTTAATTTATAGTTCTCGCGCTGGCTTTCACTTATTGCTTCTTTGTTTTTTGCGTAATATCTTTTTCTATATTCCTTGATCTTGTCCGGGTTTCGCTTTTCCCAATCCCTAATTTGTTGTTTGTGTTTTTCTGTCATTTAGTGTTTTCCTTGCTTGTTGCTTATAAATACAAACTAATGTCGCGGCGCTTATTCCTTCTTGCGCAAGTTGTATTCTGTCCGCAAATTCTTTTCTAATTCTTGGGCCTTGTATCATTTCCGAACCTCTAAAAACTATTCCACTTATTGCGTCCCATTTTCTCATTGGTATATCGTTCAAATGCTCATCTTTTGATTTTTTCAATTCCTCAAGTGATATTTGCGAAAACATTTCCGCTTCCGTCTTGTCGTCTAAAAATTGTGAATAATAACCTGCAAAACTAATTTCCCCGTCCATATACTGTTTACGTGTTTTCATTACTTCCTTTCTTGGCATTCGTTAATCGCTTGTTCATCTCCGGCGTACCATACCGGACATCGGCTCTCGTAAGTCGTGTCCACCGCGTCCAAAAATGTCTTTGCCATAATCCAAGCAAAAAAGATCATTAAAAAAATAAAGAATGCCCAAGTTGTTATTTTTGGCCAAATCGTTTTCTCCTTAATCGGTTTTCTCAAAATCCCCTCCTATTTTTTAGTTCTTAATCAAACCATAATCTTATAATCGTGTCGTCGCCGTCCTTTATCATATGTATTTCGTCGGCGCTCATTTGTACCGCAAAATTGCCTAATTCAATCCCGGTTTGGAAGTCCGTTTTGTTCGTCTTAAATACTAACGTATCTCCGGTGTTCTGCCAAAAATCCTTCGGCAAGTCCACGTATTCAATATCAAAAGCACTGATCTGTCCTAAAACCAAATTCGGTCGGCAATTATTAAATTCTTCTAACTTAAATTCTGATTTTGTCATAATGTTTGCTCCTATTATTTTTTTGATTGTTAACGTCCCTCCCCTTGTGTTTGAACCGGAAGCCGGTTGTCCCGGCGTTCCAGTCCTCCATTTAGATCTATATTCGCCTCATCTGACTTTGTTTTTTGTTGG
>Ga0209417_1006278_pt1 | contig 12309 bp, 6 predicted proteins | sample RifGroF2_FD_184002 | JGI IMG/M metagenome (GOLD analysis project Ga0209417, IMG submission 184002) | Groundwater microbial communities from Rifle, Colorado, USA - Groundwater F2 (SPAdes) (version 2) | ecosystem: Environmental > Aquatic > Deep subsurface > Groundwater | place: Rifle, Colorado... | reverse complement strand
GAGCTTTTCTTTATGTTTTGCACTTAAAAGCTCCCATTTTTTTCTTTACTTTTTACAATTGGCACTCACAGTTTATTAACAATCAATTGTTTAAATCCAAAACTCACGTTATTTTAACGAACGTTTAAAACAATCCGGAAATTGTGCGGAATTGTACCACCGGGTATGAATGGCATTTACGAAACAAACTATAAAAATTCGTTTTTGATGCATCCCGTCAAGATTCGTCTCAAATTTGGCCAACCAATTTATGCCAAAACGTTCTCAACACTTACAATTCAGGAGTTACAGATACTTACCCGCTCAAAAATTATTGAATTGCTAGACAGGAAAGTTGTTTAAAAAAAGAGATTCAATCAATTTAAAGCTCCAATGCATCAATCCCGCATTATTTCTTAAAGTTATACTGCTCTAAAATAAGTACCACTTTATTGAAATCGGCTGCACTATTAACAACTTTACGGTACGATTCATATTCATCCACCTCGAAATACAACTGATCATAGTATTCGTTTATGTCAATGGTTATGGAATTCTCTTGAACAGAATAAGTGGATTCAAAAAGCAATACCTTTTTACCCGCTTTTTCGTAATGGGCTTCAAGAGCCAAATCGGATACATTTATTACTTTATAACCTTCAGGGATTTCAATTACCAGATGTCGTACAAAGCAGCGTTTGTAAACATCCCAAACAGGTAATTTCCGTTGGGTTTCACTGTACATTTCAACCTGCGGCCCAATTAAATCGCCAACTTTAAAAAGAAATTTATTCCCAGCCTGTTCAATCATCTCCGTATGAAGTGCTTTGCATTGAATAATGTATGGATCTTTTCCGACTTGATTAATGTCACCATTAAACACTTCATAGGATGAAATCGTCAAGTCTTTCATTAGTAAATGAAGACCTTCTTTCACCATCTTCTCTTTGTCTTGTTGATTTATTAATGAATAATAGCCTTGCTCATAAACAGCATAATACCCAGTACTGGTACGTGTGATATTCAAATGGACTGTGTCTAATTCCGGATTGATGCTGACCACAATATCGAGATTATTTGCGCTTTTGTTATAATCCAAAGGTGGAATGTATTTTACTTTTCCAATGCCAGTTTTGAAATCACCCAATTCCGTTTCTTTGATAAAAAGTCCCTGATTATCGGTATATTCATGAGGGATTATTGGGTAACGAAACAAAAAGTTTTCGGTTGTAATAAACTGTTTAAGTTCGGGAAAATAGATCAAGTAAAATGAAAGACAATTGTAGGATTCAAATTTGGTGTTGAAGAAGGACTGTGTGCGGTCATTGGTCAAGACCAATTGAAAATCGACCCCCAATTTTTTAAATGACTGAACCATCAATCGGGTCATTCCTATATCTGAAGCGGTTTTATTTTCAAGTACCCAACCCATGTTGCCATATTCACTAGATACATCTTCCACTAGATTGATATTCGATTTCAGATAATTTTCAATTGCAATTACTTTTTGCTCAGTTGTGGAATTTTCGGGAAGGACCAGTTTTGAAAGAAATTTGTGAAGAGCTTGTTGTTCTTTTTTATTGCCAAGATCAAACATTTGTCTATAAATATTTTGGCTTGCATCCCCATACGATGAGATATCTTTGGTGCCCTTAGCCAGGTTTCTATCAAGCTTGTACCAGACTTGCTTCAGTAGCTTATTGTAAGGAGCCTGTGGCTCGTCATTCAGTGCGCTAATTTGATTGATATTCAGCTTCCAGTGGTTTTTTTCGGTCTCTGTAGTATCAATGACCACCTGATTGGTGTCGTTATAAACTGCAAAATCAAAAATCAGATGTTTTGGAGACATTAAATGGAACTGGTAGGAAATTATAGAATCACTTTCCTGAATATAACGAATGATTCCATTATATTGGGGGTATTTACGAATCGTATACATGTATTCTACAATACACCCTTTTTCAAGGCCTTCGAGCGCAAAATAGTGTGAGATTTGTCCTGTGGTTTCATCCGATGAACTGAGTACTTTATCTTTACCCATTTCGATAATTTTTCCATCCCTTTTGATTACCCGAACTTTTGCCGACAACAATTCATTGTTGGTGTATAGGGTTATGTATTTTTTGTTACTTAATTCAATTTGTTCGTCACTATTGATATACTCTATCACGTGTTTTAGCCGGTATTCATAGAAGTAGTCGCCATCAAAAGCATATTCAACGGCATAGTTTTCTTTAATAATAACTTTATCGTTCACTGAATCCTGATAATCAACCAAAGGCTTTTCCCAATCATAGGTTTCATGGTAAAGCGTTTGTGAAGTTACATTTATGTAACTTAAAATGGCTATAAAAGTCAGTATGCAACTAATTTTCATTGTTTTTGAATAATAGGGTTTGTTTATAGTTTTTGTCGAGTTGTAAAATAAAATTGCGCCATTGATCGAAATCCTTAGGATATATGATCAACTGTTTTCGCATTAATCGGTGACGATAAATCACGTTTTGTCCTACTAATTGATAGCTGATGTTAAAAGCGGCCAACTCATTTTCATAATTCACATCCGTGGGGATTTGCTGCAAAAAATACCCTTCCGGAATCTCAAAAACAAATACATTGTCTGAGACTCCATTGAATTCAAATTCCATGGGATATTTTCTATCGACTTCAATTTTGCTTTCCAGCCAAGTCTTATTTAAATTCAAGTTGAGATATATCTCTTGATTAAACTTTTTTAGATAGTCATCGAGTGTAAATTGATAGTTCAAGACTATTGAATCGGAATAAGGCACATTTTCAACGAGTTGAAAGTCATCTAAAATAAATTTATTGCTCCCTTTTTCAAAACTGGATTCCAGCACGTCCTTTTTTTCTTTTTCATCCTCCACCTCCAGCCTGTATTGCATGCGTGATTTAGTATATCCTTTACTGGTTGCAAATCCTTTTCCTTTTAAGTGGTTGCTGGTAATTGCCAAATACACCGAATCGTAAATGAAATTTGCCATCGGTTCCACCACGGGAATCGTTTCAACCATGTAATTTATTGAATCAATGGAAATTAATGTTTCTTTTCCTTGTGTAAACGCAGATGGTTGGTCAATGGTTAAGTATTTGCTGGTAGCATCAAGAAAATAGTTCTTGCCCTGAAAAGGGTACGTAACGATCATATGATTGTCGGCATATGCTGTGGGCAAATCAGCATATTTGTACGGAATGTCGCGTGTTCCCACCCAAGTTAGATAGGATGTTATTCCCACCTGATGTAATAGGCTTTGTAACAATGCAGACTTGTCCTTGCAGTCACCATATCTTTTTTCCAATACTTTATTGGGTTTTCGAGGAATAAACCCTCCCAGTCCATCCTCAAACGCTATGTATTTAATATGACTCTGTACCCAATAATACAGAGCTTTTGTTTTATCTAATTCATTATCAACATCTTTTGTTACTGAATCGGCTACATGTTTTAATTCATAAGTATCAATGTTTGTTGCCACATCGGCAATGTATGGGTAATAATGGTGGTACAAATCGGAGACCGATTGAATAACAGGTGTAGTCACCCCTTTATAAGAATAGTTCTTGATGATGGGATAAATATGTGGAACATAATGAAGCATATCAGGAGTGAATTTTTCCACTTTGAAACATTCCACCTTGTTGGCCTTGTAATGAAGGAGGGTTCTATTTTTCGTCACCTCTTTATTGAAGGGACTACCCGTTACATTAAATGGTGCCATTTCAAGGGAGATGGCATTATCAAAAAGCACCTCGGCTTCCAATTCATAAGTGGGTAAATAATGCTGGAACAAAATATATCGAAGAAATTCCGGATCATTAATTTTATGTGTCGTATTCAATTCTATTACAGTACCAGCAGCAATTCCCGGAAATATGATATTTACTTCTTTGGAACCGTCATAAAAAACGGACTCACCTGGTCTTTGAATCTCCTTAAAATCTTTCACCGCCACCTTCTTATATTTTGTGCCACTGAGAATGTAAGAGTTAGCTTCAATGTATTCAATACTCATAAAAATATTGCTGAATACCGAACGATCAGAATACAAGTGTGAGGCATTCCCGAAAAACAAGATCCTTTCCCGGGAAGTATAGGTTACATTAAGCTCGCCATTCTCAAGCGAAATATCATAAAATACCCCATAATAAAGTTGAATGATACTTTCATTAGGATACATTTTTTTTAGATCCAGATATGATTCATAGGTTATTTCAGCTTTACTGCTTAAAGCGAAAACTAACAGAATCAGTGTTTTAAAAATAATCCGTATGAATAAGTTCATCATCATGATATTCCAACTTTTTTTGTAATGTACCATTTGCTTTGAATTCCTCCCACAAACCTTGTCGGCAACCATTTAAGTAGGCTTGCTTTTTATGAACCTTCCCATTTTCATAATAGGTGATAAATTCACCATGTTGATATCCGTTTAAATAGTGACCTATCGATTTTAGTTGGCCATTCTCATAGTAATCCTTTGATTCTCCAATATGAACACCGGCAAGGTATTCATCATATTCAAACATATTCCCATTGGAAAAATATTTAATGTATTTTCCGTCAAGATCACCATTGATAAACTCTATCTCACGGGCCTTATTTCCTTTTTGTGAATAACTTATAATTTTAGTAGTCCCATTAATAATTGGTATCATCGGTTTTAGCGTTCCATCCTGCTGAGGGTATGAATATCCTATCAATTCATCGTGTCGGTAGTATCTCACTAATTCCAATTCTCCTTCATCAGAGTAATAGTAAGCAGGGCCATGTCTTTCTCCATAAACATAGGAACCCTCATATGTTTTCTTTCCTTTCTCATTATAACTTACAGAAGTTCCATGCTCTTTTCCTTCAGAATAAAAATTGTCTGTCGAAAGTTTCCCATTATCATGATAACTCAGATCTTTACCAACCTGAACCCCGTATTCATATGTTTCTTGCGAAGTCAATGTTCCTGAGTCGTTATACCAACGCCAGTCACTGTGCATTTTACCAAAAAAATAAGTCCCCTTTAGGCTAGGTAATCCATTGTAATGATAATATTCAATGTCCCCGTGAATGTATCCATTCAAATAATGTCGGCGGCTTTTAATTTTACCATTGTCATAATAATAATCTACCACCGTGTCTTTAAAATAATTGACTGTATCAATAGCAATTTGATTCTTCGAATATTTAATGGAATGAACAACTATATCCTTTTTAAAGTAATCAATATTTTTTAAGGCTCCGGTGCAATCATAATCATTTGATGTTCCAACCATCTCTCCATCAACATAAAATAATGTTGATTTCAAAGTTCCATCGGGGTAGTAATCATACCAAAATCGTTGAAGTGTATCATTCCAATAATATCCTTGCCGATTGACAGTATTGTTTACAAATTTATATTGTGCCAGCCCCTGTTTAAGGCCATCAAGGTATGGAATGGTTGAATTGGGGCTCCCATTGGAATTATATTCAATATCGGATTTTATAAGAACACCATGGTCATATTCTTCCACTGAAATTAATGCTCCATAGATGGAATAATATTTCCACATATCATTTTTCCTCCCATTTTCATCATACATTCCCTCAGAAATTAAATTCCCGTTTTGGAAGTATCCTTTAAATTTGAGATATTGACCTTGTCTTTTACCGCTTCCCAAGATCTTCCCACCATAATCAAAATAAGTATAACCCACCAATTTATTCTCATCGTATTGGTACTCATACCAGAGATTTCCATCAATATCATATTCTTTATACGAACCTGTAAGGGGAATTTTCCCATCATAGGAAAATTCCTGTTTCAACTTATCATTTATAAAATAGGTTTTCCATAAACCCATACGCTCATCATTTTTAAATAAACCTTCTTGTTTCAATGTCCCATTGGAGTAATAAATTTTTACCGAGCCATTTAAAACCCCTTTGTCGTATTCATATATGGCATTCAATGTACCATCCCGATAAAACTCCTTTTCAGTTTGAGCAATTCCATCATTGAATGTTTTTTCCATCATTAATTCGCCGCTAGGGAAATACTCTAAAACAGTTCCATGAATTTTACCTTGCTCAAAGGGAATTTTAAAATGAACACACGGCTCCCCATAGGAATAATAAATGATCTTTTCTCCTTGTAGATTTCCAGCTTTATAATTGGATTTTTCTTCAATAACACCATTTGGAGAGTATTTTTTAAATTCACCATCATAAAGGTTATTATCAAACGTGGCTTTCTTGCATATGGTTCCATCCTCATAAAAATTGGTGAATGGCCCATAACCCATCCCATTTTTGTAACCCAATATTTCCTCAACATTTCCATTGGGATAATACCATTTCCATTCACCAGAACGTTTATCCCCTTCGTAACAACCCGATGTTTTTAATGTTCCTTGTAGACTGTAACTAGAAAATTTTCCCGTGAAATTTCCTAACTCATCCATATCTCCCACTGAATGCAATTCACCTTCGCTATAATAATCAAATTGAGCAATTTCTTTGCCCCAAAACTTTCCATTATTTTTTCCGCAAATAAGTTTCCATTCATTTGCAAACCAAGGGAGAAATATTTTCTGATTCTTCGTGTTCTTGTTAATAATTTTCAGGTAGGCTTCATTAGTGGTTGCCTTCATAATCCGAGATATGAAATTCTCAAATTGTCCATCCTGCATAATTCCCAAATATAATGGGATATACTTTTCACTCCAAAAACCTCCATTTCCCTCAAAGTCCTGTAGTTTTGTTAAAAGAGCGTAGTTTTGTTTAACCAAAGGCTCACCAATTTTACTAGGAGTTTTAAAACTTTTACTCAAGGCTGCATAATTGGTAATTATTAAATCCAGTTCCTCAAAGGCTTCATCATCCTCAGATACTTTTATCCCATTGGGGGTATGCGTATTCTTTTGAGCTACCGCGTTATTCATTTCAACCAATACCTCTAGAGCCATCTCTGAGGTAGGATTTATTAAAAGATAAGTATTCCAGCATAATAGCGCCTGACTTATTTTATTTTCTTGGTAACAAAGATTCCCCAATCTTAAATGGGGATTTTGGTAATAGGGGTTTAAAACAATTGCCTTTTGATAACTAAGGATAGACTCTTTAAACTGTTTGTTCAGTTCATACGCAATACCCATATTGTAATAAGCAATATAGTTCATCGGGTGGTGTACCAGCATCTCCTGATAGGCTGTAACACATTCATCGTACCTTTGGCTTCGTAATAATGCCAACCCTTTCAACAAGTAGTAGTTATAATTATTTTGATTCTCCTTAATATGCTGATCACAAATATTTATTGATTCCTCATATTTCTCCAATTGGATTAATAGTTGAATTTTTGTTTTAATCATCGCCTCATATACAGTATCGTTTTCATTCAACACCGATATTAATTTAATCGCTTCTTCAGGTTTTTCCTTTTCAATAGACTCATTTATTGATCCAACATGTTCATTCATATCTATCCAATGCACTTGCTGAGCAGAAAGCAACATACTAAAAGAAATAAATAAAAAGGTGAGCCAGGAAGGTTTAAGCATTTGTTTCATCATATTATGATTTTAGAATTAAGTAAGTTCAATACTCTATGTTGGTTTATCATGTTCTTATTAAGTAATATAAAGAATAAAGAAGTTTCTTTTAATGATAAATCAAAAGAAAGTTATAAAGAAATGAAATTTTTTTAAATCAATAACGCTATGTGCTTATATGGAACAATTCTAAATCTAATCATTATTGAAATGGATATTACTTCGATATGATAACAAGAACTATAAGTATTACTTAATATCCGCAAGTCACGGCGTGACTTATTGATTAAAAGTCGCTTATTAAAGCTGACTAGGTATTTTTAATTAGAAAATCCATCGTGACTATCTGCAGGTTAGCTTTATATCTGCTGATTTATAGCATTAACATAACATGCTGAATAATGTTAATATCTGATTCTATGGCAATTTAAGTCTTAATGAGAAAGATATCCTCCCAACAGTCATTTAAAAGAAGAGCAGATCAATAGCGATCTCCTTTTCTTTGTCGGGGTATTATCAAAAGCTGTTTCATATTTATCAATAATTTATATTGATTCAACTAATCTGAATGCTAATCCAGCTTTTATCAGGACTTTGCTGCTTAGGTAAGGATTCCCAATCATCCATCCATCTGTTTTATAACCAATGGTCAATCGGGATGAAAAACCTCTCCCAAGATTATAATTGCCTTGTAATTCAATGTTTCCGCCAAATTTACCTGTTTTATCAAAGTAACTTTGATTTTCAGGCTGCGACCAAACATTAAGGGAGCCTCCCAACAAAATTTTCTTATTATGAAATGGACTGATTTCAAAAATTCCATATTGTAATCCCAGATAACTCTTTTGCATATTCTGGTAGGTATGTAAAGCAAATAATTGATTGGTTTGCTTTATCTTAAATGGAAGATAAAAAGCAATCTCATTTCCAAAATGGGTTGGGGTGTACTGCATAAAAAACAGAAAACTGAGGTTGCCCGACACTTTAATTTTGTTTATCATAAATATTGATGGATTGACAAGATTGAGCAACGATAAAGATTTCTGTCTCTTTAAAAAGTCCTGCCCATCTTTTGACAAGTCACTGAAGCCAATCCTGCGGTTTACCCCATCACCGTTTGGAAACGCATCGCGGTTTTGGTAAGGTTCCAAAGGGGTATACATATCATAAACCCATGCAGTTAGATCTGCTCCTGCAAAATCGCGATAGAATGGATCCGGATCTTCATGAGGCGGGGCCAAAATTTTTACCGAATCGGATGCTGAACCGGTGGAGAATTTGAAATAGTTGTACACATACCAGGCATTATATAAATAAAGTGCGTTCTTGTAAAAACTTCGGTTATTATAAAAATCGGTCAAAACATTTGTTTGTGTCGAATGAATTTCCGATTGAACACCCGCTACATAAGAATGCAAAAGCTGCGCGGGGTTTTCATTTTTCAACCGGGAAAGTTCCTCATCAGGAATACCGTAAACTGTTCCATCCCAGCGGTGAACCAGGGAGTTACCATTAACAGGCTTCAATCCGGTTGCTCCAAGCACTGCACAATGATATGCCTCGTGAGCCCAAACCCCAAGGGGAATGGGGAGCTCGCTCCCGTATTTTGAGAAAGCTAATCCCAAAACATACTCAAAGCTTTTTTGACCCAGTTTGCCACCTACCGTATTCTTCCTGTTTTTTATTACATGGGTAGCCGATTGGTGGATACCCCAAAAACTTAGATCGTAAAAGGTTGCCGACCATTCCGATGCTTGTACCATAGATGGATATGGGTGGTTTGGCTGCGTATTTTCCTGAAAATCGAAAAGCGTGAGGTCCATCATCAACACATACTTATCTGGTTCTTGAGTGTATCCTTTTAATGGCCAAATAAGAATCCAGATTACTGCATAAAAAAATTGCTTCATAATTTTTACCATGTTTTTAACATTCATTTGATTTTGATTAGAAATTTATAAAGGTTCAAGCCTTTCACGGTGGCAATTCTCCTGATAATTTATTTCAAGAGGTTATTTGCAGGTTTTGTGCTAGACTCCGGATGACTTGAGGATTCAAGGTTTTCTTAAAGCTCACAAATATCCAATTACCAAACTTTGCCCTCAAAATTTTAAGCGTGCAAAAGTATCCGGAAATACAACCCGGATCGTCTGATCCGGGAAAGTCAGACCAAATTTTGTAACCTCTTTTTGTATTCTGAAGGGGTTAATCCGGTCATTTTTTTAAATACCGAATTAAAGGTTGCCTTTGAATTGAACCCGGCTTCGTAAGCCAAAGCAAGAACAGTGAGATTGTTTTGAGCAGCATCTGCTAACTTGAGTTTTACTTCTTGTACCCGGTATTCGTTTATAAAATCGAAAAAGTTTTTCCCTGTTTTCTCATTTATTATTTGTGACAAATGGTGTTTTGACAACTGCACCATTTCAGCCAACTGGTAAATAGATAGTTCCGGATCTAGATAGGGTTTTTTCATATTCATGTATGATAGCAAATTGTTGTAATGGTCCCCTGCCAGAGCCTCACTTAACCCCGACCGGGAATATTTCGCCCCTGAATCCAGATCGGGTAAAATCTGAACCGGCTCTGTTTGCTCCTGCGAGACAGTTTTTTCGTGGATGGGCTCCATCCATTTGTTTTCAAAGATTACAGATTGCGAGGCCGCTTTATAGGCAATCCAATAAATTAATAAAACCACCAACGCGTAGTTGTAATGATAAAAATCGGTGAGAACGGGGAGTTGGTTTTTTCTTCCATAAAATGTGACTGCAGAAAGCATCAAAATCCCTAAAACGGCATACACAAAATTTCGCAACCAGTCCAGCCGCGTTTTTGAAATATCGGCATAAATATTTTTGATTCTTCTACGGTGATTCCGCAGATAAACCAACGCAGCTATTAAATAAAAAAGAATAATAAAAATGCTCAGTTGATTCAAAAAACCAAAATCGTCTTTACATGCCACCTCAAAATCCCCAAAATATAACCGCTTTTCGGCGGCTGTCTTTAAAAACCACGGCCCCAACATGCTTATATAAATACCAAACGGGATAAAATGGACCAAATCGGTTAACCGGAATGTATTGTTATTCGAACTTATTTTTAATGTAAAAAGATAAACAAGCGGTCCAAAAAGAGACGGTGTAAGCCATGAAATTCTCCCTAGATGCGGGTTTTGAAGGAAGAAATCACGGGTATCAAAAGCATTTAATACGGCCTGAAAAGAGACCACCATCAGCAAAACACTCAAATAAATATTGGCAGAATGGTGATTCTTGCGGAATACCAGAAACAGGCTTATCGCGACAGCATTTAAAAGGCCTGCAATGGTAAAAAACTGAAATAGGTTTATAGCATCCATTCTTTTTTAAAGTGTTTCATGTTCAATTTTCACATTTTTCCTATATCCGTTAAGTGTTGCCCAGTTTTTTAAATGAGGTTTATGCACTATTTCAGACGCTTTTTTGGCGAGCCGGGGTGCAACTAAATTACTCATCTTGTTAATTTTACGACACTTATTTCGGAATCAGGGTATTTCTGTAATCAATTTATTTTAATGTATTTTTAACAATTCCAATCTGCGCCAAATTTCATATTCTTTATAAGATATTGCTAACATTTGATTTATTTTATTGTTTCAGCAGGGGACTTCAACCCTTGAAAAGAAACAAATGGGCATGCCTTTTTAATAAAAATTGATTTGATAATCAACATAATATGTATTTATAACAGGAATTCCGGGATTACCACGTGTGGGATGATTACCGGAGATTCAATAAAAAAACAATGCCACACTTTTTGATGGTATCATTAAAAGACAGAAAAATGGGAATAAACAAGGATATAGTAAATGAGTTTTTAAATCAGTTGGAGAATAACTCCAAGATACATCTCAATGCACCTGTTTCCGGACGGAATGATATGAACCAGGTTTTGATGGATATCAGATTCTATCAGCAAAGTTTTAATTGCTTTACTCAATTAACCAAGCTATTATCCAACCCAGAACTCTCATCCGACCAAAAGCTGCAATCCATTGTGGAGCTACTGGGCAACAGTTTTGCAGACAGTTTAAAAACCCATGCTCAGATTTTAATCAAAGGGAAAATATTCAAAACTATTGGATTCGAGACTTTTGAGAAGGTGTTTAGCCATGAAATAAAGGTGGGAGGCGAATACACCGATAAAATTGGAATCGGTTTTCAAACTAAAAATGGATTGTCCTATTACCCCTCAAATAACCTCATTCAAGATTTTGTTGAAAACGTTGCTAATAATATTGTGAACCTTATTACATCGGACAAAACAGGAAATGAACTCAAAGAACGGCAGAAAAAAACTGTGGCCAATGATGAGAAGTACAAATTGTTGGTTTCTCAAATGAAACAAGGATTTGTGTTGTTAGAAAGAGTTACTGATGAATCAGGGAAAACAGTTACTTATTGGTTTAAAGAATTGAACGAAGCTTTTACAACTTTAACGGGTTTAAACAGAGAAAAAGTAATACACAAACAATTTACCGAATTAACTGAAATTGATAATGATTATTGGGTAAAGCAACTTGGCAATATTTTTATAACTGATAACCCTTTTGAGTTTGAATATTTTTCCAATAAATCGGGGAGGCATTTATCGTTATATATTTATTCGCCTAACGTTGGGCAAATTGCTGTAATAATCACCGACATCAACGACCGGGTGAAGACCGAACACGCCATTCATAAAAACGAGGAACACTATAAAACGCTATTTGAAAACAACCAGACCATTATGTTTATCATCGATCCG
>Ga0209417_1006275_pt1 | contig 12311 bp, 6 predicted proteins | sample RifGroF2_FD_184002 | JGI IMG/M metagenome (GOLD analysis project Ga0209417, IMG submission 184002) | Groundwater microbial communities from Rifle, Colorado, USA - Groundwater F2 (SPAdes) (version 2) | ecosystem: Environmental > Aquatic > Deep subsurface > Groundwater | place: Rifle, Colorado... | reverse complement strand
GATGAGCATCGTAATAACAAGGACAATCTTACCTGTCACACTTAACGCAGGTGTCACACCAGTAGAAAGCCCCACTGTCCCAAATGCAGAGACAGTTTCAAATACTATTTCCATAAAAGAGGCCTTTTCCGTTACGGACAAAATAAGGACATCCAATGCTATAAGGAGCACGGCAATAGTGCAGATAGCAAATGCCTTGTCTTTGGTCCTGGGGGATATACGTCTATTAAACAATATCAATTCATCCTTCATGGATATAACAGAGATAATAGACGAAATCAATAATCCAAAGGTGGTAGTTTTAACTCCACCCCCTGTGCCGCCTGGGGAAGCTCCAATATACATCAACATAATCATGGTGGCTAATGCCAAAGTTTTCACTGTCCCCGTATCCAAAGTATTGAAACCTGTTGTGGTAGATGCCGCGATTGCCTGAAATGTAGATGTTAAAAATCTATCTTTTAATGAAGGTAATGGAGTATTCCATTCAGATAGACATATCAGGCATGCGCCTGTGATTATAAGTATTGGAAGCATGATCAATACCAGTTTTGTATGAGTCAAAAGTCTTTTGGGGGGTTCATCCTCACGTTTTTTCCGAGACACCATATTGTATACATCATAGATGACAAAGAACCCGACACTTCCAACAATACAAAGTATGCCGATTATTACATTAATAACAACACTATCCCGATAAGCGCTCAGGTTGTCAGAAAATAAGCTGAAACCGGCTGTACAAAATGCAGAGACGGAATGAAATGTTCCCAGATAGATAGCATGTTTTACCGGGAATTCTTTCATCCAATACAAACTTAAGACTACAGCGCCCAGAAACTCGAATATCAAGGTAATGAAGATGATTACTCTGCTGAAACGAGATACTTCTTCATAAGGAGGACTACTCATAGATTCTTCTAAGACCAGCTTTCCACCGAGTGATAACTTAACGCCGAGTTGCAATACGATCGTAACAACGAAAATCATATAACCAAGCCCCCCTATCTGGATCAACACAAGTATGACGATCTGTCCAAAAAGGGAATAAAAGCTGCCCAAATCCACAACTGTCAATCCGGTGGTGGAGATAGCTGAGGTTGCCACAAACAGGGCGTCAATGAAAGATTGTGAGTTGCCACTGGTAGAAGCAATCGGAAGTGACAAAAGAAAAGCGCCTGTAAAAATAATAAAAATAAAGCCGAGGAGGAGCATCCGGTGCGGGGTCAGTAGAGAATAGAACATAATGATTTCTAAAAAGATCCTTCAGATTTTCTATGGGAATCATCATAAGATACCCCTCCCTTGATGGGAGGGGTTTGGGGAGGGTGAGATAAACAATGTTTTCTAAATTTAAATCCCTCTACTTGTTTTGATCGCAAGTGTCTCCACGTTACCTTTTCTGCATTTGTGGGTCTTTTTCTAAGAATCATAGCTATGTGTTGAAACTCATCTTTCAATCCTTAATCACCCCCACCTAACCTCCCCCATCGTTCGACTGAGCTCACGACGAAGTCAAGGGGGAGGAATTTTTATCTTGCAATATAACTACTACACAGTTTTCTGAATTACCTTTAAAAACACTAACCCGAACGAGTCGGAAGTGTAAAACGAAAATTGCAAAGTTAATTTTGCATTTTGCACTGAATTTTTGCTAAATTAGTACATGTTCAGACGGATTCTTCATAAGAGAATGTCATTGACACTATTTTGCATGTCTGATATATTAACTTGAAATTATTTCATATTATTACTTTGTATTGAATAAATTACAAGATGTTTTCACTCATATTATTTTATAAAATGCCCCGGAAGACTCATGGGAAACGTAAGGAACTTCGTCTATGGAGAGGATAAGGCAAGAAAATACAGTCAAAGAGGTTGTTGAAAAATATCCTGTCACTCGCCGCATTTTTGAGACGTACGGTATCATGTGCGGCAGTAACGTCCTCCCCGACAAACCCCTTTCCTTCTTCGCCAGGATGCACAATATTAGTCCTACCCAGTTGATTGACGACCTGCAAAAACTTATCAATGGAAAAGTTGACTCAAACACTGAAGTTGCCATTACAAAACCACAAACAGAGCATGTATATGAAATATTTGTCAAAACCGCCATCATTATAGTGCTTTCAACGGGATGCCTCTATGGCGCATCTCTATTGGCTTATACAGCGTTTAGAAATTCCCTTTCTTCAGTAGCCTGGATACTCACAGAAACACACGGTGACACGCAGGTATACGGATGGGTTGGTTTGTTTATCATGGGGATTTCATATTTTGCGTTACCCAAGTTTTGGAATTCCATGCTCTATAGCTCGCCACTGGCTTACAAATCCTTCTTTTTGATGGTAGCAGGCATTTTTCTCTCCTTTGTTTTTAAGACAATTTCGTATTACTCCGGCATCTCTATCTTAAAAATTCCCGTCTTGATTGGCGGTATTTTCCAGGTCGCTTCAATAGCCATCTTTATATACGTGACGTGCAGGACGTATTTCTCGTCGGAAAAAGAGAAGTATGAAGTTTACGAAGGGTTTCTCCTGTCCAGTTATCTCTGGTTTATCCTTCAGGCAATTGCTTTTGTCGCTTTATACTTCCATTTTACCGTTGTAGGAAACACAAGCATCCCCGAAGTCTTTAAGGACCCCATTCGGCATATCCAGATCATGGGGTTTGCCTGCATGGTCATAATTGGAATATTTACAAAGACGCTGCCAATTTTCCTGGGCATACAGGAACCAAACAAAAAAATAAGCACGTATGTTCTCTACATACTAAATATCTCTATTGCATTAAGAACGATATCCGGGTTTTATCGGGAATATACTGATAATCTTTATGGTTTTTTTAATGCAGTTTTTTTAATATCCGGGCTTCTGGAGACCGTTGGGGTGTTCTTATTTATATATAGCTTGAATTTGTTCGACAGTAAAAAGGTCATTAAAAACAACCCTAATTTACCCATCGGATTCAGAAAATATATTAGGGCTGCGCTTATATGGCTGTTTGTTTCAGAAAGTGCACTGCTGAGCTTTACTATTTATGAGACCCTGTCGGGGGAGCAGACTTCTCATGCCCTGTTTGGCGCATACCGGCATGCCATCTTTATCGGATTCATCAGCATGATGATCCTGGGATGCGCCTCTAAGATGATTCCCTTGAGTAAAGGCGTAAAATTATGCAGTACAAAACTGCTTGACGCAACATTTGTGCTGATAAACATTGGATGTATGTTCAGGGTAGTAGCACAACCGGTTTCCGAGCACCTGTATCCGCAATTTTATGCTTTTATGGGCATCAGCGGTTTTATTGAGTATTCTGCCATGTTCTGCTTTGCTATCAATGCCTGGAAAACGATGCAGCTTGACGTAGAAGAAGAGTCGACCGAGCAGATCACCGTTGCAACTGCCGGTACAAACGTCTATCAACTCATCAAACAATATCCACAAACCCTCGATATACTCGTTGGATTCGGATTCAAACAATTGAAGAACCCTATCCTTAGAAACACCCTGGCCAGGACGATCAGCCTTGGGCAGGCGGTGCAAATCGTTCCTGTCAACCTTGAGGACTTGTTGAAAGAAGTAAATAATGCAATAAAGACGTGTGTTGGATTAAAGGTTGCCTGAAGGTCTGTCTCTTTAATTCTCGTCGCCGTTCGTAACCCTCCGATGGTTCAATCGTCCTCGATTGAACCGGAACATTTGGTATGCTGGCATTCCGTAACACTATTTCATTCCTAAAAATACTTCCACCACCTTTGGATCGAAGTGTATGCCTGCATTTGAACGTATATATTCAAGCGCTTTTTCTTTTGCAAAACCCTTTCTGTACGGCCGGTCAAATATCATGGCATCCCATACATCCACCACCGTAAAGATACGTGCAGCCAGCGGGATCTGATCACCCTTGAGCCCGCGCGGATAACCCGAGCCGTCCCATTTCTCGTGGTGGCAATACGGAATGTCTATTGCCGGTCTCAAATTAACAATGGGCCAGAGCAGTTCATAAGCGTAGACCGGATGTTTGCGCATGATCACCCATTCCTTCTCGGTAAGGGATACCGGCTTGAGCAGTATGCGGTCAGGTATGCCCATCTTGCCAATATCGTGGAGCAACGCCCCACGACGGGTATGGGCGAGTTCCTCTTTCCCGATGCCCATAGCTGCTGCCACTTTCACGGTCATATCTGTCACACGCCGGGAATGCCCCTCGGTCTCCTTGTCGCGCAAATCGAGGGCGCGTGACCATCCCTCGATTGTCCTGTCATACGCCGTCAACAGTTCTATATTGGCGTGTCGCAACTCCTCAAAGAGCATTGCATCATCGATAACAACCGCAGCCTGTGTTGCAAGAACGTCCAAAAAATTCAACCAGTCCTGATCCGGATGGAACGGAATACGATGAACAAGTTCAAGCACCCCATTCACATACCCTTTGGCAACGAGCGGCACGGCGTAATACGACACAAAGCCCTCGTCTGACAGAATTCTGGCGCGATTAAAGGTATCCTTCACTTCACACAAATCTGGAATATTGATGAGATGGCGCTCAACCACGGCACGTCCGAGCATTTCATCACTAAGTGATACATGAAGGGTTTTAATAGCGTCTGATAAAAAACCACGGCCTGTCACGTATTCCAGTCTCAGCATGTGCTTGTCCAGTATGAGCAAATCTACTGCATCCGCCTTTAATAGTGTAACAACCTTATCAAGGAAAACATTCAGCGAAACGCGCAGATCAAAACTGCCTGCTATTGCTATATCAACCTCATGTAAGGCCGAAATACGCTGTAATTGAATCTTTGTTTTCTCTTCGGAATGCTTACGTACAATAAATAAACCAATTTGCCTGCCAATGGCAATCATCATATTGAGCAGGTCGTTGTCCGGCTGTCTTGTCGTGCGACACAAAAAGTCTATAACACCAATGACTTCTCTATTGCCTTCTACAGGGAAACAAAATGCGCCGCGCAGTCCTTCTTTTACCGCTACCTCTGCCCTTGGAAAACCAACGTCTTGTGCAATATCAACAACCCAGACAGGCTTGCCGCTCTGCCAGACACGACCTGGTAGTCCGATACCCGGCGCAAATGTGGTCTTGCGGGTAATTGCCTCAAATCCCGGCAGTTTAATTGTTGGTGAACGCCAGGATTCCGCAAGACACAATACCCCTTTCTGCCTATCCGCCAGCCACAGTTCTCCAACATCCCATGCCAGACATTCACAGACAACCTCGATGATTTTTAGAGACGCTTCTTCGATTGTGGAAGATTCAACCAATATCTGTGTTACTGCATGTTGGGCTTTTACCCTCTGTTCGTTCTGTTTAATTTCGGTAATGTCTTCCTTTATTGCCATGAAGTGGATGATAACTCCCTCTAAATCCCTGACAGGCGAGATGGTTGCAGATTCCCAGTATAATTCACCGTTCTTTTTTCTGTTATGAAATTCACCCTGCCACGTTCCACCGGAAGTAATAATATCCCGCAGACGTTTATATTCCTCAGGCGGCGTCTCGCCTGATTTCAAAATCCGTGGGTTTTTCCCTATAACTTCTTCTTTCGTATAACCGGTAATCTGAGTAAATTTCGGATTGACGTATTCAATATTACCGGCCGTACTGGTAATCATAATCACAGCAGGACTCTGCTCTATCGCATGTAAGAGTTTACGGATTTCCTCTTCTGCCTGTCTGCGTATGGTTTCTGCACGATCAATATCATCGCCAACCGTTTTTGACACCCGAAGCACAAAAATACCCACAATTGATGCAAATACTATCGTGTACATTGCAATCGCGAGCGCCGGATTGAAATTCAACTTTAGGATAAAAAAGGCATTCACAAAGTTTTCAACCAGAATAATCATGATCGTGGCAGGGAAAAAGACGCGCATCAGGCGTGCGCGCGTTGATGTGCCTGCAAAAGGGCGAACAGGCAAGCATTCCGAACCTGATGTCGCAATTAACGCAATACCGAGGCATACAAAGGCGCATGCCGTTGTGACCGCCATCGGTATTGTATTACCGCCATAAAGAATGGGTGTCCCATAAAGGTATCCAAGAATTACCACCAATCCTGTGATTGTCGTTGCTACGGCGAGGCATGATGCAATATCCCGTGTGAGTCTTCCATAGGAGGGTAACACTAATAACAAGAGAGCAACACCCGCCAGAAGAAAATTTCCCCCCGTAATAGGCGACATGCAACCAACAGGGACTTTGCCTAATACCCCGGAAGTGTTTAGTATCATCTGGTCAATATTGAGGTGGTCAACACGAACAAAATATTGGATAAGTGTCAGGATGCTCAGCGCTATGGTAACAATTGCAGAAAATGCAGAGAACCATCGGGAGAAACGACAGAGAGACCGGAAGGTAAGGACAAGGACGGAAATTCCAAGTATGATGAAGGCAGCGGCGGTGTTCGGCGCCATGGGGATATAATCCTGACGAATGCTGGCTAACAATCTCAGTCCCGATAACCAGCCAACAAAAGTGAGAACACCCATGCCGATGGTTATTCCGCAACAGGTATGTGAAATACGCGCCAGATAAATACCGTTTCTCACACCAATTCCCTCCGGCTGAACCATAGCTTAAGTTAGAAAGTCCCCTCTTGGGAGGGGACTTCGTCGTGAGCTCAGTCGAACGATTTAAGGGGTGGGTAAGTCGGTAATTCGTGAAATATTTACTGAGATTTCACGCCCCTTGTCCTCGTGAAAACAGGGAAAGGGACCCACCCCTTACCCCTCCCAAGAGGGGAATTGTGGAGTCTCCTCCGAAGAGGGGAATAATTTGTGCCATTATAAAAATGTGGATTTAAGTTAAACACGGACAACCGAAGTTTGTCAGTGTCTCCCCAAAACCCGCATAAGTAAAATGAAAATTCCTATACAATCAAGTTAATCCCCCTTAGAAAATGGGGATAGAGGGGGTTGTGAATGACTATGTCATTATTACTTCGTCAGAATCGCAGGGCCGGCTTTCACCATATAGGTGATTCCCGATACGAGGGTAATAATGACCGTAATCCAGAGCATAACAATGATTCCCTGTTTGATGGCTATTAGATGCTGGAGATGAGCAAAGAACAATAAGATCAGGCTGATGGTAAACGACTGGACAAACATCTTTGCCTTGCCCCATATCGTTGCCCCAAATTCAATCCCTTTTGATTCTGAATAACTTCTCAGACTGTTGACGAGAAATTCTCTTGCTACAATCACGACAACCATCCATGAAGGTATAATGTCATGGGCATGCTGGATAAGTAATATAAATCCGCCACAAACGATGATCTTATCTACAAATGGGTCTGCAATACGCCCAAAATCCGTGAGGAGACCTTTTTTGCGCGCCAGGTAACCATCCAGCCAATCGGTTGACCATGCCAGGCTAAACGCAATAAGAGCAATAGTGTAATAACGGTACGATAAAAAATAGAAGAATACAATGGCCAGCAAGAGCCTCGACAGGGTTAACCGATTGGGCAGATTGAATGCCGCACATCTTGAAAAATCAAACGAACTCATTTGATACTCTTTCCATTTTTTATAGACGTTGCAGTCAGATCATAACCTGCAGTGCCGGTAATAACCATATTTTTAATATCACCCGCTTTTAGATGATTTCCCTGAATAATCACTTTGCTGTCCACATCGGGAGCGTCCCCGTAAGACCTGCCAAGCCAGTCATCATTGCTTTCGCTTTTCTCGTCAATAATAACAGGGATTGAATTGCCCACGAGGTTTTTGTGTTTTCTCAATACAATTTCCTGTTGTGTGAGCATGACCTTCTTTAGTCGTTGTTCTTTTATTTTTTGAGGTATTTGTTTTTTGAAGGATGCCGCAGGCGTATTTTCTTCCTTTGAATACGTAAAAACTCCCAACCGTTCAAACTGAGTGGTTTTTACAAATTCCAAAAGCTCTGCAAAGTGATCCTCCGTTTCCCCCGGAAAACCCACAATAACAGACGTCCTTAAGAATAGTCGATTGATATGACTTCGTAAATCGTCAATCAGACTCTCCACATGAGCATGTGTCACCCCCCGCCCCATCTTTGCAAGGATTGTATCATTGATGTGTTGTATAGGAAGATCAATGTATTTGCAGATTTTATCCTGCTGACTTATCACATGAATAAGTTCCGGGTAAAAATGTCTAGGATGGGTGTACAGTATCCTTATCCATTCAATTCCTTTTATTTTTGAAAGTTTCTCTAATAACACATGTAACTGCTGCTTTCCATACAAATCAACCCCATACGAAGTAGTGTCCTGCGAAATGACATTGATTTCCTTTACCCCTTCACTAGCCATCTGGCGAGCCTCTTCCAGGATATTCTCTATCGTCCTGCTGTAAAATCTTCCTCGTATGCCAGGAATGGCGCAATAGCTGCAATTATTATCGCATCCGTCTGAAATCCTGAGATAGGCATAATGTTTTGGTGTCAGTCTAATACGATTACGCCAATCGTCGTTACACTGCGTGGAAATGGCATTTCCCCTTTTTTGGCCGGAACCTGACAAATTAGTTAGTTTATCAAAATCCTTCAGGCCGACAACATGGTCTATTTCAGGGACTTCTTTCTGCAATTCTTTGGGATACCTTTGAGCAAGACAGCCTGTTACGATGAGCTTTTTGCACTGCGCATCTTCCTTCAGTTTTGCTGCCTTTAAGATCGTATCGATAGACTCTTTCTTGGAATCATCAATAAAACCGCAGGTGTTTACAATCAGCACCTCTGCATCTTCAGGGTATTGACAGATAATGCTCCCGCTATCAGCTACCCTGCCAAGTATTTCCTCTGCATCTACCAGGTTCTTCGGACAACCCAAATTGATTAAAGCAACTTTTTTTGATTTCATAAATATTTTAACATGTTAAGCAATAAATTAAGCCTGCGGCAACTTTTTCAATGTAGAGCGAACTTCAGTTCGCTTGCATCCTATGCGAACTAAAGTTCGCGCTACAACCGCAACTTTGAAATTCCTGTACATAAATGTAGCGCCGATCCCTTGTGGTCGGCCCTTGGCGGGGGATAAACCACCCGCGCTACTCTTCCGACTAGTTACTTTGCTGGTTCAATCGTCCTCGATTGAACCTAAACATTTGGTATTTTTTATAGCCGATAGCAGTTTAATACCCATCGCCCAATTCAAAACATCTGGTTCAATCTGCAAGATTGAACCAGCCACTCAAAAGCACAGATAAAAAATCATTTTTCTTTTTTCCTGAGTTTATGAGTTCCAGATTTATGTTTTATCCGTTTCTTGGCTCATCCGCACCATTTGAGCATCCCATTCTTCCAGGGACAGAAATACCTCTCTTGCCTGACTTCCCTTGTATTCTCCGACGATGCCGTCCTCAGCCATCAGGTCAATCAACTTTGCAGCGCGCGAATAACCAATCTCCAATCGTCTCTGTAGGAGGGATACTGATCCTCTTTGGGTCTCCAGCACGATCCTTACTGCTTCATTATAAAGGTTGTCTTTAGCAATATTTTCTCTTTCTGAAGCTCCTTTCCAGCTTTTCAATTCGGAGTTAAACTTTGGAGCAGCACGCTTTCTGAGATATTCAACGACATTCTTTACCTCTTCATCACTTACATAAGCCCCCTGAACCCTTACCAACTTTGACGTTCCAGGAGGTAAGAATAACATGTCGCCGCTTCCCAGGAGCTTCTCGGCGCCGTTTTGATCCAAAATGGTTCTCGAATCGACCTTTGAAGCGACATAGAACGATATCCTCGAAGGCAAATTGGATTTAATTAATCCAGTAATCACATCAACTGAAGGCCGCTGAGTTGCGAGGATGAGGTGAATGCCAACTGCACGAGATTTTTGCGAGAGCCGGATAACAGAGGCTTCAACCTCCTTGGATGCCACCATCATCAGGTCTGCCAGCTCATCAACCACAACAACAATATGCGGCAGATAAAATTGTACATCGTCAAGATTGGCATCACCCTCTGGATTTAAGCGTTTTCTGATTTCGGATGTCCCCAGCCTATTATAGGCCTTTATATGTTTCACACCAACACTGGCAAGCAAGGCGTACCGTTCTTCCATCTTGTTTACAGCCCATTCCAGCACGGCTGCGGCTTTTTTCATATCTGTCACTACGGGGCTTATCAAATGAGGGATTTCCCGGAATAGTGAAAATTCAACCATTTTCGGGTCTACCAGGAGAAGCTGGACGTCGGTTGGATGACGCATAAAGAGAATACTCAATATGATTGAATTGAGACAAACAGACTTGCCGGAACCAGTTGTTCCTGCAATGAGTAAATGGGGCATTGACGCCAAATCGGATATGAGGGGATTACCAGCCGCATCTTTTCCGATCAAGAGTGGAATAGCCATTTTTTTCCGTATGTCATCGGACGTTTCCAGCAACTCCCGCAGCATCACCGTTTTTCTCTTGGTATTTGGGACTTCCAATCCAATCGATGACTTGCCCGGCAAGGGAGCAACAACCCTGACACTTGGCGCCTTCAAGGCAATTGCCAGGTCATCGGAAAGGCTTACCACCTTCCCCACCTTCGTTCCTGGCGCTAATTCTAATTCATACATGGCGATGACAGGCCCTCTTTCAATTTCCACGACCTCTGCATTCACATTGAACTGTACGAGGGTGTTTTTTAGTACCTGTGCGCGTTGTGTAATTTGATCCCAATCATCTGAATGCTGGTCAACTGCGGGCTTTTCCAGGAGATCAATTGGTGGCAGTTCATAATCCTGTTTTTTTTGTTTGATAGTTTCAGCATAGATATCTGGTTCTTCATCTTCCAGATATTGCTCCCCATCATCTTGTTCCTGAATCAGTTTCAGTGTGCCTATAGACACAAGCTGCTCATTCTTCATTTCTTCAGTTACATTCTCAGAAATCGCATCCAGGTAATTATTGGCCAAAATAGTTGAATTATTCAATGCATTTGCTTTTGCACGATAACGGATGTTAGCGTCTTCATTTTCAGAATCGTGTGTTGGTGCAGCCCTTTCTTTTTTTGCTCTTGATGCCTTGATAAAAGGAGAAACAGGAGTAACGTTGAGCAAGAGCATAATTGATATAACCAGCCCGGATGCCAAAATAATTATCGTCCCTGTTAGATTGAAATATTCATATAACCTGGAGACAACTACGATTCCGAAAATTCCACCCACATTGGCGGATAGAAGGGATTTTTTGAATGCATAGCATCCAAGCGTCAATAAGGACGCAAACGAAAATAGTAATAAAACAGCCCCGATCATTTTTACCCAGAGATATTCGATGCTTTCCTTAAAGAGATATGACACCCCAAGCCAGCCTACAAGGACAACGATTAAATAAGAAGTCCTCCCTAAACCTGCCCGTGTGTATCCTGCAATTTGAGCGCCTCCTATTCCACAAAAATTATGTACAGGATTGTTGCCGGGATAATCAGCAAAAGGCGGGTCATTGGGGGAATAGCTGAGAAAACTCAAGAAGATAAATAAGGCGGAGGCTATAAGGATAATTGCGGTAATGTAACGTATAAAACGTTTAATTCCCATAGTATTATAATTCTACAAACAATTCCGATACGGGGAGTGTAAATCCTGTAAAAATGTCTTCTCCATTCAATATGTCACTTCCTGCAAGAAGCTTATCGGGACGCGGCGAGTGATATACCAAAATAACTTGTTCTTCAGGATTGATTACCCATACTAATTTTGTGTCATTTTCGAAGTATTCAACAATTTTTTCATGAAGATTTTCCATGGTGTCAGAAGGTGAAAGAATCTCAACTGCGAGATCGGGCGAACCTTTAAAAAACCCCTTGGGAGGCCGTTTAAATCCCTGCAACCGCTTTTTACTTATAAATGATACATCGGGTGAACGAAGGTTGCCCGATTTCATCCGATACCCTGCACTTGAACCAAATACTGCACCAAGTTTGCGTTCTGAAACAAATCTTTCCAATGCAGCCGAAAGTTTTATTACAATATTTTCGTGTTCCATTCCTGCTGGCACCATAACAAGTTCTCCGTTTACTAACTCATGTTTATACCCATTCTCAGGTAAAGACAGTAGTTCTTTTTCTGTCCATGTCTTTTTTGCAACGGTTGTTTCCATAAAGCTCCTTGAAGAAATCAGTTTAATGTGCGTGATTTTAGCAGATAATTATATATCATTCTTTAGTGTCCCGTATGACCGAATCCCCCCACACCACGACGAGTTTCTTCCAGACAATCAACCTCAATCAATTCCGCCCTGAATACGGGTTGAATTATCAGTTGCGCAATGCGCATCCCCCGCTCTACGGTAAATCGCTCTTTCCCAAGA
>Ga0209417_1006274_pt1 | contig 12312 bp, 8 predicted proteins | sample RifGroF2_FD_184002 | JGI IMG/M metagenome (GOLD analysis project Ga0209417, IMG submission 184002) | Groundwater microbial communities from Rifle, Colorado, USA - Groundwater F2 (SPAdes) (version 2) | ecosystem: Environmental > Aquatic > Deep subsurface > Groundwater | place: Rifle, Colorado... | reverse complement strand
TGTACCCGCTTTCGTCCTTGGCGAGAAGCACCAGATGAAAGCCTCTGATATTGGGATTGCTCGCATCCTTGTCGAACCTTGTAGTTGGCGATACATATGCTTCCACTCCGATAATCGGTCTTATCCCTGCGGCTGACAGGTTCTGATAGAAATCCATTGCGCCGCCCATGAAGCCATGGTCGGTAATTGCCGCGGCTGGCATTTTATATTCCTGAGCCATTTGGATTATGCCTTTGATAGAACACGCTCCATCGAGCAGGCTGTAATCCGTATGTAAGTGCAAATGAACAAAATCTGAGGGCATTAGAGTCTCTCCGTCTTATTAAGTAAAGGTAAAAGGCGGGGGGCAGTTCCCGCCTCTCTAATTTGCCCTTCTTTGACGGAATTTAAATACCCGAAGGATATTTTTCCGGTATTATTTTGTTGGCATCACGGAATTCTTGCCGGATATGTATGGCGGGATTCCTTTGAATCCAATGGAAATATCGCCGGAGGCCCACACTCTCATGTTCCAGTTTTTGCCGTCGAGTCCTTCGGGTACTTTTACTTTCAAGGACTGCGATTCTGCGCTTTTAAATTTATCCGTTGCCCACGGCAGCTGAGTGCCGCCTGTATTTTCTCCCTGCATGAACGAATTTATTTTGCCATCAGGCTGAATGGCCATTCCGCCGAAGCGCCCTTCGTGGATTCCTTTAAGTATTATTTCGAATTCCTTTGTTCCCGCCGGGACGAAGAAAAAGTATTTGGAAAAGCCGACAGCTCCTATCGAAGCGTTGTTTTTGAACATTGCGGAAATATCGGCATCGTCCGATTCGATGTTCCAGACGTTTGTCATATCATCGAAAGCCTCAATCGTGAAAATGTCGCCGGGCTTTCCTTTCAGTTCCAGCTCCGTATGGAACGCTTTATTTATGTCGAAGGGGATCTTGTTTATTACGGAGCCGTCCGGTCCTTTTAGAGTCAAGTTTCCTTCTTTGATCGTATTCGGCCTGGAGCCGTGCTTTTTGGCATCAATTTTTACAACGGCCTTGTCTTTTTTTAGTGAAGCCAGTACGGTTTTTTTATCAGGCATTCTGAGGTTCAGGTTCGAGCCGCATTTAAGCGACCTTATGAATTCTACAAGCTGCACGTCATTGCTCAGCAGCGAGACTCCTTTGTCTTCCGAATTTTTCAGATGCCATTTCTGGATTTCGCAAAGCAGTTCGCTCGAGAAAATCATCCCGAATGCGAAGTCCTTCCCTTTCGGCGAGAAACTCATTATCGCGGCGAGGAATGCCTTTTCGGATATCTCTATGAACTCTTTATTGTCCGAGATGTTTCCCGCATATGCCATTGGTGCGCAAATGAGTATATTCAACGGCGATGGTTTCGGACTCCAGTAAGGCTTGCCTTCCGGCGATGCCGAATAGGGCCATCCGCAAGCCTGCGGGCTCCATGCTTTTTCGAGCCATTTTGCACCCGCTGTAATGGATTTGGCTGCTTCGGGATTTCCGGTCGCCTCGTGATATGTTTTCAGGCTGTTAAGGATTATCCCCATCAGGTACGGACAGTTGCCTACCGCACCCTGATTGTCCGGGCCTGCGTGGTCTCCCGGAAGAACGTGCGGCCAGGCGCCGCAATCCATTTTTTGTTCCCTCATTGCGACGGCGGCGATCTTGTCGGCGGCCTTGAGGTAGAGCGGGTCGTTTGTCAGTCGATAGAGTGATGCGATCGCTCTGAGTGACCAGCCCGCGCTTCGTTCATGTGAGCCGAGGTGTTCGAAAGTCGGAGCCATTGCCCAGGCTATATGCTCGCCAAGTCCGTATGCGGCGTTCATCGATATCGGGTCGCCGCCCATGCACCACGCATCTATGAGACCGTTTACCCAGGTATGCCCGTTGTCGGCGCTGGTGTGTGAATCGTAAAGGTGCGTCCATTCGGCTCTTACGTGGTGCTGAGACCAGTTTCCGGTATGCCCGATGGAGTGCTGATGGTTTGAGCCTATATAATATTTATCAGGATAGGCGTGTACGCAGTCAACGTCTGCCTGGTGTTTTGAAGTAATCATAGCCCATCGGAAATGCTTCCGGTTGCCGGTTCTGATGAAGTCCATGAAGAGTCCGTGTGCAAAATCGTATTCGTTGTTGTTCCAGTTTCTGCCGCGCTCACCGTAACAGTCTCCGTAGTTGAAGAAGCCGTATTCGCGCTGTTCATCCTTGATTGTCATATGCTCGTCGAAGGCCTTTGAGATTACATTGTCCCATATGGAGAATTGTTTGCCTATCGGAAAGCTTATCCCTGAAAGCGCCTGTGTCTTCGCGTACCATGCCGGATTTATCACTGCTATAACGGGCATATTCGATTCAGCATCCATTTTCGACATTGAATCGCTTCCTCCGAAATCGAAGAATATTTCTTCGGTAAACGACATTCCCCACTTCATGCGGTATTTCCCTTCGCAGAACGGGAACTGCAAGTAATGCGGCAGGTTCCGCCCGTAATTCTTTGACGGCTGTTCCGGCAATATTCCGATTGAAAGCGCTTTACCATCTACGCCGACCGACTTAGGCCATCTCTGCCAGCAATCCCTTATCGACAAGCCTAGTTTCGCGTTCTTCATCGGCACTTCGAAAGGCCCTTTCAGGCGACCCGGCTGCTTTTTTCCGCTGCTCAGGATTTCCCTGTCGTCAAACTGGAGGAACTCTACTTTTTTCAATGCCGTCAATGCGTCGTTTTTTGCCGTCAATGCGGTCAACGTCTCGGCGTCTTCCGGCAGCACGAAGTCGAGTCCCAGACTGCTTATGTCTGTGAATTCAGTTTGCACGTTGGTGTTTATGTGGGTCATCGTGACTTTGACGACTGGCGAATCTTTATGGAACGTGAGCCTCACGACATAATCCATCAGCTTTTTGTATGAAGCATCTTTCCTCGCGTACTGCCCCTTTATTTTGAGTACGATAACTTCGCTTCCGCGTTCTTCGACGCTGAATGAGGCCGGAGCGGTTGCGGTGCTTGTGAAGAGATTCAGATTTTCGTCGAGCATTCTGATGCCGTCCGGAGAAAATCCGCCGACTTTTTCGTCGTCGCTGTAGTTCCCGTCGCTGTTGCGGTCGACCCATACCGTTTTCAATATGTTGAAACGTTTCTTGTCGATGGAAACCTTCAGCGGACCGGAGTAAAGCGTTGCATCATTTGCCGATTCGAAAAATCTTAGCTTTGATGCGTAAGGCTTTTTCTGCACATTGTTACCGAATACCGCGTTGAAGACCTTTTTTTCTCCGGCCTTGAGTTGTGTATTGAACTGCACAAGCACCCACTTCAGCGAAATATCCTTCCAGAACGCCGTAGCTTCTATCTGTGCGGGAAGCTCGTTATTTGCAGAATCCGTTATCTTTATTTTTGCGGGGTCGAAGATTGCCCCTTCCGGCAACGGAAATCCAAAGCGCACGAATGCGTTGCGTTCGACTCCCGATTCTTCTAGTACGTCAAACGGCACACTTTGTTCATCGATGCTTCCTTTTTTGTCGGTTTTAATCTGTGATGCGAACACTGGTTCCGGCCTTGTCCGCCCGAAGCTGAAGTCCTTGACTTTCGCTTTTTTCACGGCATCGTCATATGAATATCCTTTATCCGATTCCGGCAGCAGCTTGGATTTGTCTCCATAATAAAGATAGAATGATGATGGTTTTTCGCCCGGATCTTTCTTTTCCTGTGCGCCTGTTCCGGCAATCAGGATGAAAATGAATACAGCGGCCAAGGTTCTTTGTAGTTTCATGATGCTTTTCTCCGGTATTATTTTAAGGTGTGTAATCGCTTAGCGAGAGCTGATTCTGTCTTTTGCCGCTCACGTGCCCGTCAATGAAAAGACAGTTGACTTTTCCGAGGTGCAGATAACCTATCCGTTCCGGCGATAGGTCAAATCTGTATCCGGGCGCCTCGATATCGTTGGCCATGTCGGTAATGAGGATTATCTGCGAGGGATTTCTTATATGTCCCAGCTTGTACGGGGTTTCGTAATTGGCGACGATATAAGAGATTCCATAGCTGTAGTATCTCTTGTTGATGGCTGTTCCCAGCATTGTGTCGGAATGTTCGGTGCATCCGTTTATATCCTGTCCTAGATAATATTTTGTTTGATTGGCGTTTGGAAGAAATGCGTCCCTGAGCCAGCTTGCCCAGCTGTTCCAGTTTGTTCTTGTTGGCGAGGCATAGAAACAGCTCATCTGGTGGATCGGCAGATAATCCTGGTATACTTCGGCGTAGATATGTACTGCTGTCGTCCACTGCTTGAGATTGCTTGCGCACATGATAGATCTGCCTGTGCTTTTTGCCCTTCCTAACGCGGGCAGCAGCATAGATGCCAGTATCGCTATAATCGAAATTACAACAAGCAATTCAATGAGCGTAAACCGAATAATTTTTATTTTAGCTTTTAATGCGTTCTGCATATTATTTCTTCGTTGTCATGGTTAAAGTTCATGTGTCCTTTTTTTCAATAGTTGTTTACCAAGTGGCGTCGTGCCAGAATCCGTCAGCGCCTCCTGAGTAACTTCCTGTCAGGGTTGCCGCCTTTTCCGGGACTGTCCATTTTTCAGTATGATTGTCAACGAAAACGATATTGTCGGTTCCATTTGCATGTCTTGCCGGGAAATATGAGTAAGCATATATTGCATTCGCATGACAGTTTGCGTCGGCACAAAAGAGACGTCTTGATGGTTTCCTTACATCGGTGACTCTGGATGCTCGTTCCGGATGATTGGTAAAGGTTGACCCGTCTCCGCTGCAAAGGTAATTATTGAATGAATAGCTGAAGTTCGGATTTCCGGTGCTTGTTCTGTCTCCTGTTCCGTCTCTTCTTCCTGAGGGACATATGGAAATCGGCGCTGGCGGCCCTATGGCTACTGATTCTTTAACGGGGAAATTGATATAATAACATAATGTCGAATCATACATATTTTCCAAGGCTGGCCCATATAGAAAATTACCATTTTGTACTCCATATGCACCCCATCCGTTGTAATCCGATGCATAATTGCCCATTGCTGCTGCCAGCTGCCGCAAGTTATTGCTACAGAGGCTTGTCTTTGCTGAATCTCTTGCTTTACCTAGCGCGGGCAGGAGCATTGAGGCCAGGATGGCGATAATCGAAATTACAACGAGCAGTTCAATGAGCGTAAATTTTATGTTTTTCATGGCTGACCTCCCTTTGTCAGTAAACTACTTTATAATCATTAGTTATAAGTAGTATATCAATAAATAGCGTCTCTCTCGGGAAAAACTTTATATTGTGTTTCCCTTTTTTCAGGCTGAATGGCTTTGCCGTTGTTCCAAGAGATGTGGTTGCTCCGCAACCGGACCATTTCCAATCTATGTCGCTTCTCAGATATGCTTCTCTCTTTGGTGTGTCGTCCAGTGACAGGAATATGGAGTCATGCTGTCCTACCGGTTCTTCGGATTTGACACGGACGAATATCTGATAATCAGCGTCTTGCGGAACTTCAAAATCATAGGACAGAGGCATTGCTTTTTCTGCAATATCGAGATAAGCGCATTTGCCCTCGGAAGCCTTGCTGTCATCCAAAATATTGAACGGATGAGGAATGGAGCTTTTTTCTGCTTCGATATAAAGTGCGAACTGCTCGCTTTTTTTCTTGATTTCTTCCGTGCCGTCCGTCTGGGCGTAAACAGTAACCGGGCGGGAATAGCCGTTTTCGAGTTTTAACAGGAAAAGCCCTCTATAGAAGCCTGGTTTCTTTATTTTGTCTTTATTGATGGATACCTTGAATCGGATGTTGCTCTTCTCGTTTAAAATTCCACGTGATGGCTCAATTGTAAACCAGTCGAAGACATTGTTTTTTTTGATTTCAAAGGCTTCTGAAAATTTTTCAACGCCTGTTACACTTGCGTTGAAAGTCTGGGACATGACGTCTTTACCGAAGTCAAATTTGAAATTGATCTGATATTTGTCGAGATAAACGGGTATGGGCCGATATGGAAGTACTTGACTGTTTCCTGTCTGAAAAGCTCCTCTGTCCGGATTCTCATTATTCTGTTTTTCAATGAAGTTGTCAACGGAGACCCCGTTTTCACGTGCGGGACTTTTTTCTGTCAGCGTAAATATCCCGCCTTCAATGCTGCTGAATTCCAGAAGAAAACTGAAAATACCATGTTCCTCCCAACCTTTTTCTTTTAAGTTTTCTTCTGTCGACTTAAGCAGTTTGGAGTTTTTACTGAAAATAAGGTCATAGTCAAAATCATTGCCTCTGTTGAAAACACTGGGGCTGAAAAGTTCTTTTGAGGAATAAAAGATGTTATTCCTTGTTATGCCTCTTAGTTCTTTGCCGTATTTTGCTATTTCGTCTTTGTTATTGTTGTAGTGCCCGTAACCTCCGGGAGCATAAACGGTATTGTTGAATACATAGCACCTGCCTCTGTCAAAAGAATTATGACCGTTTTTGAACGCGGCTGCCCCGTAGCCGTCTTCGTCGGCGAGATTGACGATAAGATTTCTGAAAAGATATGAGGGCCCAAGAAGACAGGGGGCGGTGCTTATGCCGCAAAGAGAGCCTTCGAACTTATTCAGAAAAACTCTGATATTCATCTGTCCCCCGTCAAGTTCTATGCCGTCATCGTTTGCATATATGAACATGTTTCCATATATTTCGGCGTCGCGGTAGAAGCCGCCTTTCGGCAGACCGTTTCCTATTCCTTCGACTGTGTCGTTCCATCTATGGGCATCGCTTCCGATGAAGTCATTGTAGCGAAGAACGGTTCCTCCAGTAGAGAGAACCGCTACAGCATTCGGTCCGGCTGGATGCGAATATTTCCAAGAGTTGGCGTGGCCTCGGGGATCATGTATGTAGCACCGTTCTATGACGATATTGCCGCTTTTATCAATATTTACTCCGGCATCATTGTTTATAATTTTGTTTTCTATGTAATATTTGCCGTCTTTCTTAATGTCCTGTTTCCCTATCCTTCCATAGCCCGATATGTCACAATTCAAAATTCTTATATTATTTGCTCCTTCAAGGGAGATTCCATGCCTTGCTCCGCCTTCCAGATTCAGATTTTCAAAAATTATATATTCCCCGCCTTTTACCGTGATGACGGCGTTCTTCTTATCATTCCCTTTCAGGACAAAGCCTTTGTCTGAAGTATATTTTATCCAAGCGTCCCGTGACCCTTTTTCGATTATTATCAACTCATCGTCGAATTTCAGGTCTTTTACATTTATCGTTTTTCCTGCCGGGACCTCCGTGCTCCATGTCTTGAATGTGCTTGCCGAGGTATTTTCACCTTGAGTGATTCTAAGTTCGTATTCCGTATTTTCCTTGAGATTAACTATGCAGCCTCTGAACATTGCCTTATCTGTATAAATAGTTTCTTTTTTCGTTAGCGGAAACTGCCCCACTTCCTTTGTCGGAATCGCCATAAGTTCCAGCGCTTTTTCCCATTTGTCACTTCCTTTTTCCTGGAATTCCGTAACGCAAGGCGTGGACATATCTGCTGTTTCAAAATAAATTCCGCATGACCGGAACAGGGGAACCGTTGTAATCTTATTTTCGTTGCCGTAAAGAATTCCTGCAGCGCAAATGAATCCAATAAAAAATAATGTCAGTTTTTTCATGCGCTTTTTCCCATTATTGCTATTTTACGGAATATAGTCGGCTGTTGAAAGCTGATTTTGTCTTTTGCCTTCTACGTGCCCGTCAATGAAAAGACAGTTGACTTTTCCGAGGTGCAGATAACCTACCCGTTCCGGCGATACATCGAATTTGTATCCCGGAGCATTTACGTCATTGCTCATATCCGATATCAGGATTATCTGGGATGGTCTTCCTATCCTGCTGATTTTGAAAAGATAATATCCCGGAGAACCACCCGGATTTGCTATGGAGTAAGATACACCATAACTGTAAATCCTTATTGTCTGCGTCGTGCTTGTCCCCATGAATGCATTGGAATGTTCGGTGCATCCGTTTATGTCGTTTCCCAGGAGGTATTTAGCCTGGTTTGCCTGAGGCAGGAGGGCGTCCCTGAGCCAACTGTCCCATATGTTCCAGTTTGTCACGGACGGCGAACTGTAATAGCGCCCCATCTGATGAGGCGGCAGATAATCCTGCCATGCATCAGCATAGATGTGGACGCCCGTCGTCCACTGCTTGAGATTGTTTGCGCACATAATCGTTCGGCCTGTACTCTTGGCTCTTCCTAGAGCAGGAAGGAGCATGGATGCCAGCATCGCGATAATCGAAATCACAACAAGCAATTCAATGAGCGTAAAACGCAGTGCCTTCATACGGCGCACTCCTCTCTCTGGCGATATTTAAAATTCCTTATGCTTAAGAAGGTTCTTACCGCATCGGCTAACCTCTTCGTTGAACGGTCTATATCAATATCACTTTCAAGTATCTGCTTTATCCCATCCTTTATCAGCATTGCGAGTTCTGGCGAATCTATATTGTATTCGGCGGTTATCTTCGGAGCTTCCGTGATAAATAGGAAATCGCGGTGGTCTTCTATGTCTATGCTTTTCAATGCGGAAGATTTTCTTATAGGAATTCCATACTTCAGCTTCCCGATATGATTCTGCAACTCTTCGGACAGCATAAGTTTTACCATTTTAGTGACGGTGTTTATATCCGTGCATGATTTTCTTACGCAGAGAAGATCGGTTGCCTGCGCCGTTATGTCGAGACCGCCTTCGATGTGGGGCAGGGGAGCTGTTCCCCAGTTTTTTAGCCCGGCCTTTTCTATGAGCGGCAACTCTTCGCGGGCTGACACCATGAATGCCATTTCTCCTTTGATGAAGGATTCCGCGTTCATCCGGCGATAGTCGTCCGGAATTTTGAATCCTACTGCGTTCCTGAGTTCTCTAAAAAGTTTTATGCCGTGCCTTGTTTTGGGGTGGTCTATCATTACCGGATCGTCTTTGTCGTAGGAGAGGAGGGCGCCGCCTGCTCTGAAAATGAAGTTCATGAAAACATGGGGCTCCGGACACCAGTTGATTATATTTGCTTCAGGCAGAGCCTGCTTGATTTTTTTGATACATGAAATGAAGTCATTCCATGTCCAGTTGTGTGACGGCTGTTTGCAGTTTGCCTTTTTCAGTATTTCGGTATTATAGAAAATCACGCGTGGCGAGAATATTATCGGCAGTCCTGAAAGTTTTTCGTCTATGTAGAAGGTTTTGAACGGGTGGGTGAAGAATTCGGATTTGTCGGGATAGCATTCGTTGAATATTTCGCCGAGATCCATGTAGTCGCCGTGCTCTGACTGTACGCTCCATGTAGTCCTGATTTCGAATGTGCTTTTCGGAAAGCCCGTGGATATTCTGAGTTCCGGCAGTTCCTTTGCCAGCATTTCTTTGAAGCCTGACAGCCAGGGAAGTCTGTTTTCTCCTGTGAACAGTGATATATTGGTCTGGAGTATTCTTTCGTTCCACTTCTGTTGCACGAATGTTCCTTTTCTTGGGAAGGACTCGAGTATGCCGTTTTTGACGAGGAGATCAAGGCTCTGCTGGACTTTCGCAAAGGATATTTTCAAATTCTGAGCTATGTCGCGAGCTCCGGGCAGCTTATCGCCGCCCTTGAGCATTCCGGACTCAAGCTGACTTGTTATGTGGGCCAGCACCTGCGATACCTTATTTTCCATAGTGACGCTTCTCCATCTATTTAACAATATAGCGGCTCATGCTGACATTGTCAAGGCTGTTTAATTTTTTTTAAAGCTCGCTTACTTTGACATTTAAGCTCAAATTCTACTGACATAGTCAGGTTGTTTTTTGCAAGATTCAGTTCATTTATGTATTTTTCCCGCTAAAAGAAAAAAACTAAAAAAATCCTATTTGCAGTTGAAAATTTTCCTTCACAATTTAAAATAAGAACTCCTGACCAACGCGGGGGCGTAGCTCAATTGGTTAGAGTGCCACCCTGTCACGGTGGATGTTGCGGGTTCGAGTCCCGTCGCTCCCGCCACTTTCAATCTCAAGACTTATCAAATTCTGCTTCTGCTTTGCTCGTGACATGGTACCCTCTCCTTTTTTTTTAAATTAATCGTGCATGGTTTTATTCCTTTTTATGCCATTTCCGAGTCAATCCCCTTGACTGTAAGGCCTTCCCCCTATTAAATAATAAGCGGAGGAATTGGAATGAAACGGCCTTATCGTCCTGTTCTCCCAACTTAAATTTAACTGAAAGACTTTAGATGTTTGTTAAGCCGACGCGGCTTTAATCAAGATGCGATGGAAAATAAGAAAGAGCAAAGGGGAGCTAAAATGAATAGAGAAATTACAAGTAATACATAAAATAAAATTTTAGATTTCATTCAGCTAGTCCATGAAGTACATCATTAAAGTTTAATGTAGTGCCAACTGAGCAATTAATATTAAAGGCTTGGTTAGGGTACCAAGAGCCAATAACACGATCTATACCTGCGAGTATGTAAATTTTTTTGTGTAAATGGACATAGCAGTTAAATTAACGAGAAAGGAAAAAAGCTATGGCCATCAGCGAAAAGGTATTGGATGAGTTGTTGAAGGATTACAAGGTTCCCGAAGATTTGACGGGCGAAAAAGGAATATTTCGCGAACTCAAGAAACGTCTGCTGGAACGCGTGCTCAATGCCGAGTTGACCGAACATCTTGGCTATGAGAAGAATGCGCAAAAGCCTCCGACCTCGGAGGAGAACGCCAGGAACGGTTATACCCGCAAGAAAATCCAGACAAAAGACGACAAGATAGAGCTGGATATCCCACGGGACAGGACGGGTGAATTTGAGCCTCAGCTCATCAAAAAACATCAGCGCCGTTTCGACGGATTCGACGATAAAATTATTTCGATGTACGCGTACGGAATGACGACGCGGGACATTCAGGGGCATCTGAAGGAAATGTACGGAATAGACGTCTCGCCGAGCCTGATTTCTGAGGTGACGGATGCCATCATCGAGGACGTGAAAGCTTGGCAAACTCGTCCGCTGGAAGAGCTGTATCCGATAATGTATCTGGACTGCATCGTCGTGAAATGCCATGAAGATGGAGTCATCCGAAACAAGAGTGTTTTCCTTGCGCTGGGCGTCAACATGGAGGGACGCAAAGAGTTGCTGGGCATGTGGATAGCTCACAACGAAGGCGCGAAGTTTTGGCTTAACGTCGTGACGGAACTCAAGAACCGCGGAGTGAAAGATATCTTCATCGCCTGCGTCGACGGACTGAAAGGATTTCCCGAAGCTATCCAGACCGTTTTCCCAGAAACGCAAGTCCAATTATGCATCGTTCACATGATCAGGGCATCGCTGAAATACGTGTCGTTCAAAGACAGGAAAGCCGTGGTTTCAGACCTCAAAAAGATCTATGGCTCGAACACCGCTGAAGAGTCGGAAATGATGCTTGAAAGCTTTGCGGCACAATGGGATAACAAATATCCTACCATCTCGAAACAATGGCGTCAGAACTGGGAAAACATCATCCCATTTTTTGCATGGCCTGAAGATATACGCAAAGCGATTTATACGACCAACGCGATAGAATCGGTCAATCATTCATTGCGAAAAGTCTTGAAAACCCGGGGCGCGCTGCCCAGTGACGATGCCGTGTTCAAACTGCTGTTTCTGGCCTTGAAACGCATCTCGAAGAAGTGGACGATGCCAGTCCATAATTGGAAAAGAGCACTGAGCCAGTTTGCCATACGTTTTGCTGGGAGGTTTCCGTTATGAAGGACTTATTCAGACTTCGTCTGCTTCTGCCCATTTTTAATGGTCAGACTCCAATTTGCGCGCCTCTCCTCCGGAGATTTTTATGGCGCATTTTTAAGAATGAAGCTGGCGCCTCATAAAGGCAAATGCTAATATAACAAGGTATCGATATGAATTTACCATTTACACAAAATTATAAACAGAGCCAAATTGAACACCTCTTACAATAATTGAAGGACTTTATGATTTAGAGTTCGAAGTTGCATGCGCAATTTTATGTTCTCAAGATGCTTGTGCATATTGATATACAGGAGGAGAAAAATGTTTAATACTGCTGTAATAATACTTGTCATATCTGTTATTTTTATAAACATAGCTTATCATTTTTGTTATCAACAACGCCAGATACATATTTTCAAGATTAGAAATAAAGAAGATATATCTATCTTAAGAGATAAATTTATTTCTGAACATCAAATTCCCACAAACTTATATTATGAGGCAATTGATTTAATAGCAAAATCGATAAGAATAAGTAATACCAATTTGCATTCAAATATATAATAATATATCGATGATCCATCGAAATCCTGTGAGGCTCCTGACGCATTCAGGATTCTTATTCATCGATATCAG
>Ga0209417_1006272_pt1 | contig 12317 bp, 9 predicted proteins | sample RifGroF2_FD_184002 | JGI IMG/M metagenome (GOLD analysis project Ga0209417, IMG submission 184002) | Groundwater microbial communities from Rifle, Colorado, USA - Groundwater F2 (SPAdes) (version 2) | ecosystem: Environmental > Aquatic > Deep subsurface > Groundwater | place: Rifle, Colorado... | reverse complement strand
GATCCATGTATTTATGAGAAAGCATATATGACGTGGTCGGAAGCATCGAACAGATGGCCGACAGGTGAACTGGGGCAGCAATCTTTGCTCGGAATGGGAAGAAGTCTTGAAAAGGCTTATAAAGGGTCTAAGTTTGATTCTAAAGTTCTAGAAGGCGCAAAAAATTATTATTCGCAATATATAGAACGTTATCCCGAATCAGCAGACGAGTTGGGGCTGGAACAAAAAGTTGCTATCATCGAAAAAGATTTGTCCGAAAAAGAGTTGGCGATCGCCAGCTATTATGAACGGACGGAAAGTTATAAATCGGCACATAATTATTATCAGAAAATAGCGGAGCTTTGGCCTGGCAGTAACGCTGGTAATATCGCGGAATCGAAATTACCGCAAATGAAAAAACTGGTTGCAGAATCTGAAATGCCGAAAAAGAAAAAGTTTAACTGGAAAGGATTGCTCCTGTGATTAATATAAAAAATAAAAAATCAAATATAAAAATTAAGGATGTAGTTGCGGCTCATCGCAACTCCGCCGTTTTTATTTTTTCTTTTTTATTTTTGATTTTTCTTTCAGGGTGCAGCGGTTACACAAATAACTCTTTGTATACAGATCAGGTAAGAAGTGTTTATGTTGAGATGTTTGACAACACGACCTATCGCAGAGACCTTGAGTATGATTTGACAGACGCAATCGCGAAAAGAATCGAAGCGGAAACGCCATATAAAATAATATCCAACAGAAATACAGCAGATACGGTTATAAGCGGTAAAATCACAAGCTGGAATCAAGGAGCTTTAACAATCGACCGTGATACGGGCAGAGCATTGCAGAGCCAGACTGTTGTTAGAGCGGTGTTTAGTTGGAAAAATCTGAAGACCGGCCAATATATAGTTCAGAATGTTTCAATATCATCATCTGCCGATTATGCAACTTGGGAGTCACAGAGCAAAGAAAATGCGGCGAGAGTAGCGGCAAACAAACTGGCGGAAAGAATTGTAGAGCAAATGCAAATGGAATGGTAACTAGCTGCTAGTTACTAGAAGATAGTCATTAGTAACATTGAAAGGCCGGCGGAAAATTATCCATCGGCCATTTTATTTGGACTTGGTCCTAATTCAGACAAATCAGATAGCAATATCGGCAAAGAAATATAAAAATTAATGGTTTTTAGTTAAAAAATAGGTAAAAAAACCAATTTGCATGGAACTTCGGTTCGTATATAATGTATTGTTCAAGTAAATGTTGTAAAAATAGATTATAGAAAGAAATGAATACAAGGAAATTATGGCTTCACCCAATATTCCATCAACTCGTCAAAAAAACAGACCATTTCAATTGCTATTATTCTTTGCGGCGGCAGTAGTTATATTCTCTATGCTCCGTGGGAGTTTGCAGCCTTCGGAGAAAATCCAAAATGATGAATTCGATAAATATCTGGCTGAGGGAAAAATCGAAAGCATTGAAATAGGCGACACTGAAATAATAGGTAAATTTAGTACGACCGGTACTAGTGCAAGGCAACCTAAAGCACCTAAAACATTCCGAGTAGGATACCGTGCTGAAATGCTGGAAAAGCTGATCGATAATATTCAGGCTTCGCCGGTTCCTGTAAAATGGACTTTCGCACAACCACAATGGCTAATGCCGCTTTTGAGCTGGATAGTTCCGCTCGTGATAATGATCGTATTTTTCTATTTCGTGTTTTTACGGAATGTCAAAAACGGGCCTGGCGGAATGCTGATGAGTTTCGGCCGAAGCAAACATAAAATGCACGGCAAAGAACAAATCAAAATTACATTCAACGATGTCGCAGGTATTGAAGAAGCGAAAGAAGAAGTCGCAGAAATTATCGAATTTCTCAAGCATCCGAAAAAATTTCAGAAAATCGGCGGCAGAATTCCACGCGGCGTGCTTCTTGTCGGCCCGCCGGGATGCGGTAAAACTTTGCTCGCTAAAGCTATCGCGGGTCAGGCTAGCGTACCGTTTTTCAGTATTTCTGGCAGCGACTTTGTTGAAATGTTTGTCGGCGTTGGCGCTTCGAGAGTTCGTGATTTGTTTCAGACTGCGAAAGAAAATTCGCCCTGTATTATATTTCTCGATGAAATCGACGCTATCGGTAAGAAACGCGGGCCGGGATTTGTAAGCGGCGGACACGATGAAAGAGAACAAACGCTCAACGCTATTCTTGTTGAGATGGACGGCTTTGATACCAATGATCAGGTTATTGTTATGGCGGCGACGAACCGCGGCGATATTCTTGATAAGGCACTTACAAGGCCGGGAAGATTCGACAGACAGGTTTTTGTTCCGCTGCCTGATGTTAACGGCAGAACGGCGATTCTGAAAATTCACGCACGCAAAGTGAAAATGGGGCCGGATGTCGATCTTGAAAGAATCGCACGTGGAACGCCAATGTTCAGCGGTGCAGATCTGGAAGCGATAATCAACGAAGCTGCTATCGCGGCAACAATGAATAATAAAGATTTTGTCGAAATGGAAGACCTCGAAGAGGCACGCGACAAAGTTCGCTGGGGCAGACAGAAACGCAGCAGATCTGTCGATCAAATCGATAAGAAATTGACGGCTTTCCACGAAGCGGGTCATACGCTGATCCAATCGATGCTCAAAGACGCTGATCCGCTGCATAAGGTAAGTATTATTCCTCGCGGGCCTTATGGCGGCGCAACTTTTTCTCTGCCTGAAAAAGACAGAACACATTACACGAAAAAATACTGTATGGCACAGCTTCAGGTTTGCTTTGGCGGAAGAATTGCGGAAGAACTTTTCTGTGATGATGTCTCTAGCGGCGCTCAAGCCGATATTCAAATGGCGACATCTATCGCGAGAGAAATGGTTCAGACCTGGGGGATGAGCGAGACTGTTGGTTTGATAGACCTTAGTAACAAGCCGCAGGAATATATCGGAATGGGCGGAAATGAATATTCTCAAAAGACCGCTGAAATTATAGATAATGAAGTGAAAAAAATTATTGATTCGGCGTATAATCTCGCAAGAGGCATTCTCGAATCCAATAAAGATAAATTGCAGGCGATTGCGGATGCATTGTTGAAGTATGAATCGCTGGACGCTTCGGAAGTAAAAATAATTCTCGAAGGCGGGACGTTGAGCAAGGCGACGGTAGGCGATTTGCTAAAAGCTGAACAGCAAAAACAGGCTGCTGCCGTTCCTCCGCCAGTACCGACGGAAGAGACAAAAAATAACGAGCAGAAAACTGAAAATACTTAACTAAATATTTGCGTATTTCGGCTGGGGTTGCGATGCTCGTTACGTTTAACGTATCGCGTTTGACGGTACAAGTAGCCCAACCTTTGGCCGTTTGACGAAAAATTATTATTTACAGCCTCTAATCACGGGTTTACAGAGATTGAATGAACAGCAAACTGTTTATATATTCAATATTAACGACGATTTTTTTAGCATCGTTTTGCACAGGTTCTGAACAGATCAAAAATGATCTGGCAAATGTTCAATTAACTCTCCAGCATACTTCTGTTCGGCCGGATTCAAACAGTTCAATCAAGATCACGTTTGAAATGGCTGAAGGTTGGCATTTTTATGCTTTGAGCGCGTTTGGAAAAACTTTTCCCGATATGGGTCTGAAATTGAATGCTAATGCGGACGGAATTAATTTCGGGCAACCGATATTTCCATCTGCAAATGAATACTTTGATAAAGTTACAAATCAAAAACTTGGGGTTTACAGCGGAACATTCCATGTTTTTATCCCCTTTTCAACAAATATTGACAGCGTAACAACAGATGTAAATATCACGATCGACGGTGTGGCCTGCAATGAACAGTTATGCAAGAAAGCAGATTACCAGCTATCCATACCAATTGAAATTTCAGAAGATGCGACAATGGATATAACTGCGTTCGGTCTTCCTGCACCTGAAGAAACACAAGACAGCGTCGTCGTAACCCCACAGGGGTCTTCGACGGCGATAACGGCTAAACTTGTTGTATTGCCGTTGGCTGTACTGGCGGGATTGCTGCTGAATGTTATGCCTTGTGTTTGGCCGATACTGCCGATAATTGTGATGCGGCTGGTAACGCAGGCACAAAATGGCAAAGCTAAAAGTTTAGCTCTCGGCATCGCGTTTGCAATCGGTATTATGCTATTCTTCGCGGCACTCGCGGCGGTGAATATAATTCTCAAACTTGGATTCGGGCTGGTTTTTCAATGGGGCGATCAATTCAGAAATCCGGCGTTCGTTACTGGTATGGCACTTTTGATGGTTGTGCTGGCTTTGTATATGTTCGGATTATTCACGTTGGGATTGCCGGCGGTAAGTACGGGCAAAGGGAAAGGCGGATTTTTCGGTTCGGTTGGGATGGGATTTCTGGCGGCGGTTTTGAGTACGCCTTGCAGTTTTGCGATTTTGACTTTTGTTCTCGCGTGGGCACAAACGCAGCCGATTCCTCTTGCGACCATAACGATACTCCTAATCGGAGTGGGAATGGGTGCGCCTTATGTTGTGCTTACGATGATTCCGAAAATGCTGGCGAAAATTCCAAAGCCCGGAAGGTGGATGGAACTTTTCAAGCACGCGACAGGTTTTATTTTGCTGGGTATCGCCGTGAAATTGCTCGAAGCTGTACCAGATGAAAAAATTATCAATATTCTTTATTATGCGGTTGTGCTGGCGGTTTGTGTTTGGATGTGGGGAGTATGCATTAATTATGAAACGCCGCAATCGAAAAAATGGTCGATTAGATTTACGGCTATTTTGCTTGCGATCATTTTCGCGTTTTTGCTTTTAACCGCTCCGAGCAAGGGACTAATTAACTGGCAGCCTTATGATGCAGAAGTTATCGCAAAGGCTCAAGAGGAAAAGCAGCCCGTGCTTATTGAGTTCACGGCAGACTGGTGTATGTCGTGCAAGGTGCTTGAGCGGACGGTTTACTCAAATAAAAAAATTGCGGACTTAATTAAAAGCAAAGGTGTTTTGGCGATAAGGGGCGATACAACGGATTACGATTCTGTCGCGACGAAGGCTTTGAAGGAAGTTTATAATCAGCCTGCGGTGCCGGTAACGATTTTGCTTTTGCCTGATGAGCCGAAACCTATTGTGCTTGCGGGCAATCTTATTAAAAATAAATTAACTACTTATTTGCAGGAACTGCGCGACGCTGGAGAATAATGGCAAAGAAAACTGTTTTGAAAATAGATAAGGAAAAAGCTGCCGAGAGAGTTAAGGCTATTTATCCGATATTGAAAAAAACATATCCCGATGCGCACACGACTTTAGATCACGAAAATCCGCTTGAGCTTCTGATAGCGACGATCCTTGCGGCACAATGCACAGACGCACGTGTAAATATAGTATCAAAAACTTTATTCAAAAAATATAAATCGGCGAAAGACTGGGCTGATGCACCCATTGAACAAATCCAATTGGACATAAAATCAACAGGCTTTTATAAAAATAAGGCCGCGAGTATTAAAAAAACCTGTCAAAAGATAATAGATGATTATAATAATCGTGTGCCGGATAATATGGATGATTTGCTGAAGCTAAACGGCGTGGGCCGAAAGACGGCAAATGTAATTCTCGGCAACGCTTTCGGTATACCCGGAATTGTTACTGACACGCACGTAATTAGATTGAGCAGAAGATTGCAGCTATCGGCAAACAGCGAGCCGGTGAAACTGGAATTTGATTTGATGGAAATTGTGCCGCAGAAAAACTGGACGCAGTTTAGTCATCTGCTTGTTTTTCACGGTAGAAGTATTTGTCAGGCGCGAAAACCGAAATGTGAAATTTGTCCGGTGGCAAAATACTGCCCGGCGGCGAACAAGCCGGAGTTGTGGTAATATGACCTGCATAAGAGAGCCGGTGCACATTGCGGCATAACAGGATAGATTCCCGCTTTCGCGGGAATGACATAAGGGAAGCGAAAACGAAGCAATTTAAAGTGGAAATAACAGCTTGTTTATCGGCTTGATTTAAATAGTTGAGTAAGAAAGGATTTCTGATGAACGATTTTGAAAATTACGATGAGAAAATTGCAAGGTTCGGTATAGCAACTGAAGAGACGTGGCGCGTATTCAGAATTATGGCGGAGTTCGTCGAAGGTTTTGAAGAGCTTGCGACAATCGGGCCTGCGGTTTCTATTTTCGGTTCGGCGGTTGCCAAAAGATCCGACAAATATTATAAACTCACCGAAAAGACCGCAGCGATTCTTGCCAAAGCGGGTTTTGCGATCATAAGCGGCGGCGGCGGCGGTATTATGGAAGCGGCAAACAAGGGCGCAGCAAAAGTCGGAGGCAAAAGTATCGGCTTGAATATTGATCTGCCTCACGAACAAGCTCCAAATTCATTTCAAAATTTGAGTCTGCATTTCAGATATTTCTTTTGCAGAAAAGTTATGTTCCTCAAATACGCCAACGGTTTTATCGCTATGCCGGGCGGATTTGGAACTCTCGATGAATTTACTGAAGCCCTTGTTTTGATTCAGACTTTCAAACAGGCACAATTTCCGGTTATATTGATGTGCAGCGATTACTGGAAAGGCTTTATTAAATGGATCGAAGATGTAATGATGAAAAAGAATAATTTTATAAATCAAAAAGACCGGGATGTGTTTACTCTTTGCGATGATCCGCACGAAGCGGCGCAAATCATTATCGATTTCAGAGAATCCGGATTGAAGAGCGGTATTCAGGAACCTGGCGGTTTGAAAAAACATAACAATCATTTCGGCTACAACAACACAAACACCTAATTTAAAATCATATTTTTAAGGATGAAAAATGATTATCTCGATTTTGCTGATCGCGATGGGGGCTTTGTATCTTGGTTATCGTTTCTATGGAAGAATTTTTGCAAAACAGCTCGACCTGAACGACAGCAATATCACACCCGCTACAAAAATTAACGACGGCATTGATTATGTTCCGGCGAAAATGCCTTTACTGCTTGGTCAGCATTTTTCGGCAATTGCGGCGGCGGGTCCGATTGTGGGGCCAATATTGGCAGGGCTTTGGTTCGGATGGCTGCCGGCATTTCTCTGGCTTATAATCGGCGCAATCTTTATTGGCGGTGTTCACGATTTTTATAGTCTGGCCGCTTCGATTCGCCACAAAGCAGCGAGTATCGGCGAGATCATTAAAAATTATACGCCGAAATCTGTTCATATCAGTTTTCTTATTTTTGTTTGGCTCACGCTGATTTACGTTATCATTGCTTTTACAGATATTACCGCGAATACTTTTAAAACGACGGTACAGAATGAAGCGTTCGGGCCGGCGGTCGCGGCATCGTCAATAATGTATCTGCTGCTTGCGATTGTTTTGGGTGTATTGCTTTACCGCTTTAAATTGAATCTTTCGCTGGCAACGATAATTTTTGTGCCGCTGGTTTTATTTATTGTTTGGTATGGGCCGAGATGTCCGCAAGCAATTCTTAACGCACTGGGAAGTTTGTCTGTTAAAGAATGGGATATGGTTCTGCTGGGTTACTGTTTTGCGGCGTCTGTTATTCCGATGTGGCTTTTGCTTCAGCCTCGCGGGTATCTGGGCGGATGGATGCTGTATGCGGTGATCATCGTGGGCTTCATTGGCGCATTCAGCGGAAAATTTCCGGCGCAATATCCGGCTGTAAATCTTGACGGCATTAAGAGTTTGGCAAACGGAAAGATGCTGATTCCGGCGTTGTTCATTACCATCGCGTGCGGAGCGTGTTCAGGCTTTCACGGCGTTGTCGCTTCGGGCACATCATCGAAACAACTCGCAAAAGAACGTGATGCGCTGCCGATCGGTTTCGGTTCGATGCTTTTGGAAAGCCTTGTCGGGGTGCTGGCACTTATTACTGTTATGATTTTGCCGAAAGGCGATGCGCTTATCGGCGGCGATCCAAATTTGATTTACGCAAATGGCATTGCGCGTTATCTGGGGCTGGTGGGCATTAAATTTCAACTGGCTTTTCCGTTCGCGCTTTTGGTTTTCTCGACGTTCGTTTATGACACCCTCGATGTCTGCACGAGACTTGCAAGATATATCTTTCAGGAACTGACTGGTTTGAAGGGTATGATGGGCGGATTTATCGCGGCGGTTGCGAGTTTGGTTTTGCCTTTGATTTTTCTGATGCTCACAAAAGAAAAGGGATACTTAGTCGCTTGGCCGATTTTTGGAAGCAGTAATCAATTGCTTGCGGCATTGACGCTTTTGGGCATTTCACTTTGGTTGATTAAGACAGGCAAAAAAGCAATATATGCTATAGTGCCGATGATCTTTATGCTTGTGATGACTTTGTGGTCGCTGGTAAATTTGATCGTGCCTTTTGCAAAATCACTGCCGGCAATTTTTAAAAGCGAACCTGTGAAGATCGATATTATCATCGCGGGCGTTTGCGGAATTATTCTTCTTCTTTTGAGTTTGTTTGTAATTAAGGAAACCATAAAAAGTATTATGCTTAAAAAAGCTGAAGTTCGCGAACCTGAAATGAGTGTTAAATAATAAAATGAAAAATAAGATAGAACTCATTTCGCTCAATATTGAAAATGTTGAGATTTTCATAACAAATAGATTAGTACGTTTGCAGGGCTTTGAAATAACAGAAGATATTCTGCCGCAAATTGTAGCAAACGATGCATTGACAAGATTCAAAAACGGTCAGGATTGGTTTTGGTGTTCGCCGAGATTATTTGTTCATTCAGAGATGGGCAATGTTGTCGGATCTGCTTGTTTTAAAAATTCGCCAAAAGACGGACTTGTTGAAATTGGATATGGCGTTTTAGAATTGTATAGCGGTAAAGGTTTTGCAACGGCAGGCGTTGCAATGATTTTAAAAGAAGCATTCAGCAAACCTGAAGTAAAAGGCATTACAGCGGAAACTTCAGTGGATAATATTGCTTCGCAGCGTGTGCTTGAGAAAAATGGTTTTACAAAAACAGGCACCAGAGAAGACGCGGAAGACGGGTCGCTTATAACATGGCAATGCATGAGGTGAGAATGAAAACGTCGCTTTTATTAATCGATATTCAAAATGATTATTTTCCCGGCGGCGCTGTTGATTAGAAAATCCGGTTGACGTGGGCAATAACGCATCGAATTTGTTGACGGCGGCAAGGAAAGCGGCTTTGCCGATAATTCATATTCAGCACACTAGCGATGGCACTTAATCTTTTTGCAGATGTTTCAATAGATGTTTTTTATCTGGGCCGCCGAGATGTTCCCACGGCAGTATTTCATCCATTTCAAATTTTCTGGCGGCAGTCTGATGGACATCAAGGCCAAAATGCTCAAACGCTTTTTGCCAGATATCAAAATTGAAACATTCATCCCACAAATCGAATCTTGCGCCGGTTTTATACGCGTATTCAATTACATCGGCGATTTTTCTATCGCCCCTGCCGATCGCGGATTCTAGAATGCTGCGTTCGATATGGTGAAATTTGAAATTCAAGAACCTTGCACCTAATCGTTTTTTCTCATCGAGAATAATTTCCTTTGCTCTTTTGAAATATTCTTTGCTTTGCTGCGGAACCCAACCGAAAGGAGTATGCGGTTTGGGGACAAACCAGCTAACGGCGGCTGTTATACCAGCGGTTCTGTTGCAGACTTTTTTTCGCAAAAGCGCAAGATCTAAACAAAGTTTAACAATGTTTTTTATATCGTCTTCGGTTTCGCCTGGCAGGCCTGCCATAAAATATAATTTCACAGACTCAAAACCATTTTTATATGCCTCTTCTATTGCGGCAAAAAGATTTTCGTCCGTTATTGGTTTGTTAATGATTTTTCGCATTCGCTCACTGGCCGCTTCGACAGCGATAGTCAGGCCACTTTTGCGAACTGATGTCGCCAGCTTGGGCAAAAGTTTTAATTGAACATCAACGCGCAGACTCGGAAGCGAAATGCCGACTCTCTTCGGCTCAAAATATTCGTTGAGCGAAGATATTAATTCTTCAAGATACGGATAATCGGCGGTAGAAAGACTTAAAAGGCCAATCGTATCGAAGCCTGTGGCTTCGTATGCTTTTTTCGCGATTTCCAAAATTCGCTGCGGACTTCTATAACGAATGGGTCTGCGGCAGAAACTTGCCTGGCAGAAATTGCACCTGCCGGGACAACCTCGCATAACCTCAATACTAACGCGTTCGTGTACCGGCTGCATAAACGGGACAATCGGCGATTCAGGAACAACTGAAGTATCCAAATCATCGACGACGGCATCGTTAATTTTTGTAACGCCCGGCTGATAAAGAGACGGAACATAAATAAATGGAAATTTTTTCCCGGCTTCTTCCAACATTTCTTTTTTGGTAAGATTTTTATTTGCAATCAGAAATTTCGCAAGCTCAACGATCGCTTCTTCGGCCTGGCCTAGTAAAAACATATCAAAGAACGGCGCAATTGGTTCGCAGCAGTTTGCCATACCGCTACCGCCGAGAATAATCGGAAAATCCTCGCCGCGATTGTCGCTTCGCAATGGAATGCCGGCAAGATCGAGTACGTTTAAGATGCTGGGATAGCATAATTCATTTGTAATGCTGAAACCGACAATATCAAAATCTTTTACGGCGGCTTTCGATTCAAGCGTATAGAGCGGAATGTTTTTTTGCTTCATTACATCCTGAGCATCAAGCCATGGCAGGAAAATTCTTTCGGCTGCGACGTTTGACTGACGGTTCAGGGCTTCGTAAATAATCGCAAGGCCTGTATGACTTGCGCCAATCTCGTAAACATCGGGGAAACACAATCCGACTTTTAAATCGCATTTGTCGAGGTCTTTTTTGATCTGGTTAAATTCGCCGCCGATGTAGCGCGAGGGCGTACGAACGAACGGCAGTAATTGCTGTCGAACTAGATCATCCAAAATAGTTATATTTTTGCTTTTCATAGGTTTGGCATTATAATCGAAAATATGAAAAATCAGAAATTTAAAATTTTGGCAATTTCGCTAATTGCCATAAGTATCGTATATCAGCTGTTTATCCGTATGCAGCAACCGCCGCGGCCGGTGTCCATCGAAAGCCCGAACAGGCTGGTAATGAATACTGTCGCCAGAATCATCGCGGTTGGGCCGGATGAGAAAACCGCACGGGCAATGATCAACGCCGCGTTCGCCGAGGTTCATCTTCTCGAAATATTAATGAACCGCTTCGACCCGAATTCGCAATTATCGCTTGTGAACCGAACGGCCGCCAAAGAGGCGGTGAAAGTTCACCCGGCGTTATTCGAGATTCTGCAAAAATCAATTTATTACAGCAAACTAACTGATGGCGCTTTCGATATTACTGTTGGGCCGCTTGTGGATATGTGGAGAAAATGTGCGGAAGCCAATTCAATGCCGAGCGAGCAGCAGCTTGAGGATGTGAAAAAAATTATCGGGTATGAAAAAATTATTTTAGATTCGAATAATTTTACCGTTCGATTAGCTGTTGAAGGAATGCGGCTTGATTTGGGCGGAATTGCGAAAGGTTTTGCGGCGGATAAAGCAATCGCGGTAATGAAAAGCTGCGGTGCAACGGGTGGACTTGTTGATCTGGGCGGACAAATCGGCTGCTTTGGCACAACGCAAACAGGCGGCAAATGGATCATCGGGATTCGCAATCCTTCGAAAGGCGCAACAAACGGAATCATTGTGAAACTTGAACTTTCGGATATGGCGGCATCGACGAGCGGCAACTATGAACGATTCTATAAAATCGCAGGCAAAAAATTCAGCCATATATTTAATCCGCAACTGGAAACGAGCGCGGAATTAATTTCGAGCGACACAATCATCTGCCCAAACGGTACGCAATCCGATGCGCTTTCAACGGCGGTAAACGTTATGGGTATTACGAAAGGCCTTGAGCTTATTGAGAAACTTGGCGACACAGAAGCGGTGATTGTACCAATTGAAGATAAAAGCAATATGATAAAGAGCAAAGGCGCGGAGAAATATATAATCAATTTTTAATTTTGAATTATAAATTGTTAATTCTAATCTTCGGTGGATGTGGAAAGATTATATTTTTCCAAGAGGCGGTTGAGTTTGCGGCGCTCGAGGCCGAGGATTTTAGCGGCGGCCATTTTTCTTCCGCCGGATGCGTTTAAAGCCTGCATAATTACATTTCGCTGTGCTTCATCCAATGTCGGAAGTCTGCCTTGGCCTTTTGACACAGGAACAGCGACCAAAATTTCAGTCGGCAGGCAAGCAGGTTTAATTGTTTCAGTATTTGTCAAAACATACGCGCGTTCCATAACGTTGGCAAGTTCGCGAACGTTGCCGGGCCAGGAATAACCGATGAGAAGTTTCTTAACTTCATCGCTTAAAATTTTATATGGTTCGCTATAGAGTTCCGACTGG
>Ga0209417_1006268_pt1 | contig 12324 bp, 15 predicted proteins | sample RifGroF2_FD_184002 | JGI IMG/M metagenome (GOLD analysis project Ga0209417, IMG submission 184002) | Groundwater microbial communities from Rifle, Colorado, USA - Groundwater F2 (SPAdes) (version 2) | ecosystem: Environmental > Aquatic > Deep subsurface > Groundwater | place: Rifle, Colorado... | reverse complement strand
GATCAAGTACGTTCTTGTCTAAAGTTACGTATCTTATAGGAGCTGCTTTCATTGTCGCTACCATATTTTTGTTTAAATTGTCCATCCCGACAAGGTCATTAGAAACAATGGTCACGCAGGAGATTCCTGCTGCACCGCATGCTCATGATCACGGTGAACATGAACACGAACATGGGAGTGTGCCACATGCAGCGGGTGTTTCAGATGATGACTCTAAGGTGGGTATGCAGAAAGTCGCTGAAGAAGGATTAGGCAAGACAGGACCGGAAGGCTCATATCATCATGCAACAATGAAAGAAGGGACATCGCAAGGCCAACCGATGGGCATGAATCCTGTCGAAGAAGAGAAACAAACATCAAGTGTCGAGGAAAAGCCTGTGACCGGCGCTAAGAAAGAGACAGGCAAATAATCCGAATTAATAACGCACAAACGGTATTGAGGTGGCCTTGATGTTGAAAAGCATGACAGGATTTGGTGTTGCTGAATATAAAGATGACGAACTCACGATACGTGTGGAACTTCGTTCGGTTAACAACCGATTTTTGAAGATAGACTCACGGCTGCCGGAAGTATTGCAGTCCTTTGAAACCGAGATTGAGCGTCCAATCAGAGGAAAAATTGCCAGGGGGACAGTCCTCTTAAATATAAATTACCAATCGCTCCGGCAGGAACCCGAGTATGTCTTGAACAGCGATAGACTAAAAGAATATTATCATTTGTTAAGCGATATAAAAAAAGAGATCGGCTCCAGAGAGAAAATATCAATCAATTCCCTGATACTACTTCCAGGTGTGCTACAAAAAGGGAAAAACGGTCAAAAGAATAAGGACTCCCTTTTATCTTTATGTATCTCCCTTATTAATGAAGCTCTGGAAAAGATGTTGGAAATGCGGGCTATTGAAGGAAGGCATCTCGCAAAAGATATTGAACAGAGAAAAGAATTTATCCTTTCAATACTCAACAAAATTGAAGCCATGTCGCCTCTTATAGTCCAGGAATATAGTAAACGCTTACGAAGCAGGGTCTCCTCGTTACTGAGCGGAACTGATATAGAATTAACGGATAGTAGCCTTTGCCGCGAAATTGCCATCTTTGCAGAACGATGTGATATTACCGAAGAAATTAGCCGTCTTAAAAGCCATTTATCTCAATTACAAGAAACCATACATTCAGATGAATCTGTGGGGCGGAAGCTGGATTTCATTGTCCAGGAAATGTTCCGTGAAACCAATACGATGTGCTCGAAGGCAAATGACAGTGTAATGCTGAAGGATTTGGTGGACGTCAAAACAGAGATTGAGAAAATCAGGGAACAAATATTCAACATCGAATAAAGGTTCACGTTTGTATGAATCTTTAAGGTAACGGGCAAGATGGGAAAGATCGTAATCATTTCTGGACCGTCAGGGTCAGGGAAAACAACGGTATGCAAACTACTCGGGAAAGATCAGCATGTGAAGAAATCTGTTTCTGTAACCACACGTCCGCCCCGGCATAACGAAAAGAACGGAGAGTCCTACTATTTTGTATCGACTGCTGAATTCGAGGAAATGATTCAGCGCAACGAACTGGCGGAATATGCAACATATTGTGGTTATTACTATGGGACTCCCGTTAAGGCACTACAAGAAGCTCTCAGGAATGAAATCCTCTATCTGCTTGAAATAGAGGTTCAAGGCGCATTACAGATCAAGGAGAAATTTCCTGAAGCTATATCGATATTTTTACTGCCACCCGACGAAAATACATTATGCCAGCGGTTGATCAAAAGGAACACAAACAAAGAGGATGATATGGCGCTTCGTTTGAAAACTGCTGAAAAAGAATTGGAATATAAAGATAAATATGACTACTGTGTTGTTAACGATGATCTGGAAGTAACAGTAAATAGTATCCGTAAAATACTAAATCTGGTGTAATCATGTCCTATAGTATCGTTTTGGGAGTTACTGGTAGTATTGCTGCATACAAGGCCGTCGAGGTTGTGTCGAGTCTGATGAAAAAGGGAAATAATATTACTGTTATCATGACGACAAATGCCCAGCGATTTGTGAATCCTGTAACATTTCAGTCTATTTCAAAAAATCGAGTCATAACAGACCTTTTCATTGATACGGGGAATTATGATCCCAATCACGTATCCCTGGCTGAACATGCCGATATCGTGGTGGTTGCACCAGCAACTGCAAATTTTATTGGTAAGGTCGTGTCCGGTATAGCGGATGATGTACTAACATGTACCGTTATGGCGGCACGGTTTCCTGTAATTATTGCACCTGCAATGAATGACAGTATGTATTTGAATCCCATTGTACAGGAAAATATAAAAAAATTAAAGGATCTTGGATACGTTATCATTGAACCAGAAGAAGGTCGGTTGTGCACGGGGCGTGTTGGGATCGGGAGATTAGCTTCTGTTAAGAAAATTGTTGGCGTAATCAATGAAGAACTCAAAAAGAAGAAAGTTAAGTAAATACTCATGAATAAGATAAAAGTAAAGGTAATGAGAAAGCAGGGAAGCGGGGATCTACCTTTGCCACAATACATGAGTGAGGCTGCCAGCGGGATGGATTTATATGCCGCAGTGGATAAAGCAGTCCAGCTTGAACGCAGTGAAATAAAATTGATTCCCACAGGCATTCATATAGAATTACCTTTGGGGTACGAGGCTCAAGTCAGACCAAGAAGCGGATTGGCTTTAAAATATGGTGTAACACTTGTGAATACCCCCGGTACTATCGATAGCGATTATCGCGGGGAAATTGGAATTATCTTGTGTAATTTTGGGAAAGAACGCTTTACCGTAGAACGTGGGATGCGTATTGCGCAACTGGTAATCCAACCAGTATTCAGGGCGGAATTGATTGAGGTTGATTGTCTGGAAGAAACTCGTCGTGGCGCAGGCGGGTTTGGCCACACGGGACATTAAAGAAAAAACACATTATATGCTTTTAGAAAAATGAGGTTTCCTTCGAAATCCCCCTTAATAAAGGGGGCTAAGGGGGTGGTGTGCCTTGAAGTATGGAAGAGAGGATATAAGCATGAAGTCACCGGATAAACTCAAGAGCCTGTCCCTGAGCCTGCCGAAGGGACACCATCAGAGACATCACCAGACGCACACAAGGCGTCAACCTTAGAGCCGTCATAGAGAAACTAAATCCTGTCATTCGGGGTATGTCAACTACTTTCGGCCGGGCGATGTGAGAGAACGCTAGCGCAAACTGGACGGCCTGGTATGGATGAGGCTTCGATGCTTCGTAACAATTCAGCTTTTTTAAATAATTTGTCTGATAGCGAAAGAGAGATATTCAGGAATGGAAGGAATTTATACGATTGCCGCGTTATGGTTGGGGCTGGCTGTATTTTCAGCGATTATCGCGCATCATTTAAGGATTTCAATTGCGCTTGTTGAAATATGTATTGGTGTTGTCGCCGCAAATATCGTCAGCCATTTTTTTGGTCCCGATGCCTTTGGAAGCAATCTTGAATGGCTTCGTTTTCTGGCGTCAACAGGAGCAATAATGCTGACTTTTCTGGCGGGGACGGAACTTGATCCAAAGGTGATTCGATCTAAATGGAAAGAAGTAGTTGTGGTGGGGATAATTGGTTTTCTTGCTCCGTTCCTTGGGTGCACTGCCTTTGCCCGTTTCATTCTCCATTGGGATCCCCAGGCGAGCTGGTTGGCGGGCATTGCTCTTTCTACCACTTCAATGGCGGTTGTTTATGCGGTAATGCTTGAGACAGGATTTAACAGGACGGAGTTCGGCAAAGGCATATTAGGCGCCTGCTTTATCAATGATCTTGGAACAGTAATCACCCTTGGCCTTCTTTTTGCCCCGTTTAACTACAAAACAATCGTTTTTATCGTAGCGAGCATTATCATACTTGCGCTCTTTCCCGTTGTGACCTCTTTTTTGACGAAAGTCTACGGGAATAAGACTACTGCTATCCGGGCAAAGTGGGTAACGTTAGTACTCTTTGGCCTTGGAGCGCTTGCGCTTTGGTCCGGCAGCGAGGCGGTATTGCCGGCGTATATTGCCGGTATGCTCCTTGCGGAATTCGCAGCGAAAGAACATCAGTGGGTGCGCAGGTTCAGGACCTTAACCGTGGGATTTCTTACGCCGTTTTATTTTATCCGCGCAGGCTCTCTTGTTTCAATAGCTGCTTTGATAAGCGCGCCAATTATATTTTTGGTGCTTTTCATCGGTAAAGTAATATCAAAGATATTCGGCCTCTATCCGGTAGTCGGTATTTTCCGTAAAAAGCAAAAAGAAAAATGGTATTACACTCTTATGATGTCAACAGGGCTTACCTTTGGCACGATTTCGGCGCTCTACGGATATTCGCATGGCATAGTGACGCAGGAGCAATATTCATTTTTAGTCGCGGCAGTTATCGCAAGCGCTGTTATCCCGACCTTGATAGCAAATTTTGCTTTCCTGCCTCATCATCTGCTCGATCAGAAAAAGAAGGTTGCCAAATTGATGACCGAAGGTATAGATGAGGAATAAAATTATTATTATTTGTTAACATGATAAAAAGCTACTATTTGAAACCGTACTGAGAATGTGCTAAAATTACTTTAAAATTGTATTTGAGAAGTACAGTCGTCTGAAGCAGAATTTTCGAGGTTGCTAATTTTGGGCAAAAGGGTATTATGTGAGTACGGTGTGGCTGGATGAGGCGAAGGTACGAAAATATATACTGGAACAAGAAGAGGGCGAGTCGATTGAAGACAAATATGATTCGGACTTAAGTAATCCCTTTTAGGTGAGCAAGTAGTACGGGCATTTAACATGAAATTAATATACGGAGAACTTGTTATGGTGCCAGCAAGTATGGAACACGAAAATATAGTAATAAAACTTTCGGCTGCATTGGAAAGATTTGTTTCAGAACACAAACTTGGTGCAGTTTTTGGTTCAAATGCCGGGTATTGGATGAAATCAGGCAACCTTCGTTCCCCGTATCTGAATTGTTTGTAGAATTATAATACTATGGAAATTAAACGTTTTATACGTTACATTACCGCAATTATCCTTATAGCCTCCGCTTTATTTATCTTCTTGAGTTTTCTCAGCTATTCCCCCAATGATCCGCCTTTTGCTGATTATCCCGGCAACAATCCTGTACATAATTTCTGTGGAATAGCAGGGGCACAAATCGCAGGATACGCATTGGCGGGTCTGGGGAGGGCTTCTTATCTCATTGTTGTCCTGGTGGCATGGTTGGGAGTTGTATATCTCTTTAAGGAGAACATTGAACATCTCTGGGTAAAAATGATTGGATCTGTTCTGCTGCTGTTTTCCCTTGCATCTTTGCTGACGCTTGGGTGCTATGCATTCAAAAAATCCCTTCTATCAGCCAATGTGGGAGGAATTTTCGGAATCGTAGTTGTCTCCAGGTTTTATGAATATTTCAATCTGACAGGGACAATAATTATTTTAGCATCTGGAGTGGTTATATCGTTTATGCTCTTGCTCAACGTTACGCCTGTTTCTCCTTTTATCAAGGCATCAAGAGCAAAAAAAGAAAGGTCTGCACCAGCACACGATTCTGAAAATAAAGACGCTAACATCCGTTATCATGCAAATGTAAATGCATTGAATAATTCAACTATTATGGGCAATAATTACCTGGATGCGATTTCTGAGAATGTAACTGAAGAAATGAAGAATGAGCAGTTTGTACAGATTCAGGAACAAGATGATGGGGAACAATATCTGGAAGACGAAGAACCAGATATCTATGCTGAAACTATCAAACAAAAAAAACAGGATTATGACCTGCCGCCAATTGATCTTCTGGAAAAGCCGGTAGTTGACCAGCATTCGGATGATTGGGATCAAATTACGCAGCGTGCTCACGTGCTGAAAAACACCCTCGTGCAGTTTAACGTGAACGCAGAAGTCGTAGAAATTGAAAGAGGGCCTGTCATCGCCATGTATGAATTAGAATTAGCGCCGGGAACGAAGGTGGGGAAGGTGGTAAGCCTTTCCGATGACCTGGCGATTGCCTTAAAGGCGCCGAGTGTAAGAGTCGTTGCTCCCTTGCCGGGAAAGTCATCGATTGGATTAGAAGTCCCAAATACCAAGAGAAAAACGGTGATGCTGCGGGAGTTGCTGGAAACGTCCGATGACATACGGAAAAAAATGGCTATTCCACTCCTGATCGGAAAGGATGCGGCTGGTAATCCCCTCATATCTGATCTGGCGTCAATGCCTCATTTACTCATTGCAGGAACAACTGGTTCCGGCAAATCCGTTTGTCTTAATTCAATCATATTGAGTATTCTATTTCTGCGTCATCCAACTGATGTCCAGCTTCTCCTGGTAGACCCGAAAATGGTCGAATTTTCATTATTTCGGAAAATCCCCCATTTGATAAGCCCCGTAGTGACGGATATGAAAAAAGCCGCAGCCGTGCTGGAATGGGCGGTGAATAAAATGGAAGAACGGTACGCCTTGCTTGCCAGTGTTGGCGTGAAACATATAAATGCCTATAATAGGCTGGGAACATCCGAAATCAGAAAACGTTTAAATCCCGAGGGCGATCTAAATCTCGACGATGTACAATTTCATTTGCCGCATATCGTTGTTGTGGTTGATGAACTGGCGGACTTGATGATGGTGGCATCCAAAGAGGTTGAGGCTTCTGTTATTCGACTTTCTCAAAAATCTCGTGCAGTTGGCATTCACCTCATACTCGCAACGCAGCGGCCTTCAGTTGATGTGATTACAGGATTAATTAAATCAAATTTGTCTTCGAGGATATCATTCTACGTTGCTTCAAAGGTCGATTCGAGGACGATTCTGGACCAAAACGGAGCGGAGAAATTATTAGGAAGCGGTGATATGTTGTTCTTGCCTCCGGGAACATCCAAGCTAGTCAGGGCTCAGGGATCTTATGTAAGTGACGAGGAAGTAAAAAATGTAGTTGAATATCTCCGAAAGAGCGCTGCGCCAAAGTTTAATTCAGAGTTGAAAAGCTGGAAAGGAACTTCAGAAAGAGAGAATATTGCTAAAGACAACCTTTACAATGAGGCGGTGAGGATCGTGCTGGAGACACAGAGGGGGTCTGTATCCCTTTTGCAAAGACGATTGGAGATTGGATATTCACGCGCTGCAAAGTTGATTGACCTGATGGCTGAGGACGGTATTGTCGGAGAATACAAGGGGAGTCAGGCAAGAGAGGTATTCCTGACCCTGGAAGAATGGGATGCCCAAATGGCGCGGATGAATCAGGAAATGGAATAATGAAATATACTGTATTGAGTGCAGAATTCGAATTGTGACGCAGGCTTTTATGAAAGGTGGCGTAATGTGTTTGATAGGATAACATTTGATTCTCAAATAATGGGTGGCAGGGCATGCATCAGAGGAATGAGGATTCCAGTTTCTTTAATTGTTGGACAGGTTGCTCGTGGTGCAACAACTGAAGAAATTCTTGATGATTATCCAGATATCGAGACTGAGGATATCAAGCAAGCGTTAGAGTACGCAGCCTGGCTTGCCCAGGAAGAAGTCCATTCAGCGTAGCAAAAACAAAATGAGATTTCTTGCAGATATGGGTATCGCATTAAGAATCGTTGCATGGCTCAGAAAAAATGGTCACGATGTAGTACATCTTCGTGAAGAGGGTTTACATCGTTTATCCGATAGAGAAATATTTCGAAAAGCTATTTCTGAAAATCGTATTATTTTGACCTTTGATTTAGACTTTGGTGAAATTGTTGCGCTCTCCGGGGGGATGGTGACAAGTGTTATTATTTTCAGACTTCGTAATACATATACGCCTTTTGTTTTAAAACGTCTTGAAGAAATGTTACAAAACTCATTAGAACCACTCACAAAGGGTTCGGTTATTATAGTCGAAGAAACAAGGCACCGCATCCGGGAACTGCCTATAAAAAAGTAAAGAATACTTTGCCAATATTTATGAAATCAAAAAAAGTTGCTTTAATCAATTTGGGTTGTCCGAAGAACCTGGTAGATGCAGAGGAGATACTTGGCAGGGTGGCAGATAGCGGAAGCATTATCTGTCAATACCCTGAAGATGCAGAGGTGCTGATCGTCAACACCTGCGGTTTTATTGACGATTCCAAGAAAGAATCTATCGATACGATCTTAAAGGCTGCAAAACTGAAGGAAGACGCACAGTGCAAAAAGCTCATCGTAACAGGCTGTCTGGCCCAAAGGTATCCCAAAGAATTGCAGAAAGAAGTCCCTGAAATAGACCATGTTGTCGGCCTGAAGGATTTTGATAAACTAACTAATTTGTCAGGTTCCGGTCAAAAAAGGGGGGAAGACCATCCAGCACAGTGCAACGATGATTGGCGGAATCGGATTAGACTGACCCCAAAACATTATGCCTATCTCAGGATATCAGATGGGTGTGATAATAACTGTAGCTATTGCGCTATCCCTGGCATACGGGGAAGATTTTACAGCCGCACGATAGAGAATGTCCTGGAAGAGTCTCGACAGATGGCAAGTGAGGGGGTAAAGGAAATAAATGTCATTTCGCAGGACACTACTTCATATGGCGTTGATTTGTATGGGAAGCAGCAGTTGCATGTATTATTAGAGAAGCTTTCAAAGATAGAAGGCATTGAATGGATACGGATACTATACACCCATCCAAGGCATTTTTACCCGGAACTTATTCATGTGATAAGTCAGCAGGATAAAATCTGCAAATACATTGATCTCCCTATACAACACATCAATGATACAATCCTTGCAAAGATGGGGCGGGGAGTAACTCATGCTTATATAGAGAGCTTAATTGACGATTTACGAAGTCATATCAATCGACTATTCTTAAGAACGTCTGTTATTGTGGGATTTCCAGGGGAAACGGAGGATCACTTTGCTGAGCTTTTGGAATTTCTAAAAACTACCCAGTTTGAACGGTTGGGAGTTTTTACTTACTCAAAGGAAGAAAGTACGCCTGCGGCATCATTCAAAAAACAAGTACCCCAAAAGATTAAAGAACAGCGATTAAGAGAAGTCATGCTCACGCAACAGGAAATTGTGCTGAGAAAACACAAAGACCTGATTGACAATTCAATTCCTGTTATCATTGACGAGAAAAATGATAACAATAATGGCTGGATTGGCAGGACGTACGGAGATGCACCCGACGTGGACAGCAAGGTGATTATTCAAGGAAATCATGTAAAAGCGGGTGATATAAAAAATATGCGTATTACCGGCACCGCAGGATATGATCTGACTGCAACTTCTATAAAAAATGGAAAGAGGATCAAATGAATTCGTTTGATTTTTCAAGATGTACGGCATTCAATCTGCCCAATCGGTTAACCCTGTCGAGGCTCCTGCTGGCCATTGTGTTCTTCTATTTTTTGTCGTACCGTTATTACACTATTGCGCTAGTTGCGTTTAGCCTGGCATGGTCAACAGATTGGCTGGATGGTTACCTGGCGCGCAAAAAAGGCCTTCTCACGGATTTCGGACGTATTGCAGACCCGTTTGTGGATAAGATTATCGTCTGTGGCGGATTTATTTTACTCATACGGCATGCCCATGACATCATACCGTCGTGGATGGTTGTCGTGATTGTAGCCAGAGAATTTCTCGTCAACAGTCTAAGAAGCTATTCAGAATCAAAGGGGATTGAATTTGGAGCAACGATATGGGGGAAGGCAAAGATGTTTGTCCAGTCATTTACCATCAGCCTGATCTTGTTGTTCTTTGCCCATCTTCAGCACCTTATAGCCATCAAACAGGGGATCATTGTTATGCTCTGGATTACGGTCATTATTACCCTCGTATCAGGAATCACCTATATGGTGAAAGCCGGCACTGCAATCCTGACGAAGTAATGAAGAAATAATAATGACGTTATAACGCTGATTACATTTCAAAATTATAAATTCAAATCTTCCTGCATGGCCAAACAGGTCAGAAAGTAACGGTTGAATGATAGGGGTAGGAAAGGCTTTCGCCTCTCCCCCCTCCGAACCGTACAGGCGGGTCTCCCGCATACGGCTCTCCAGTTAGTGGTTACCCCTTCGGGATTGACAGGCTAATGCATGGGCTGCGGTTAATGTAAACAACCCAAGATTAGCAAAGTACGCATTTGGCCATCTCTGATGGTCTGCACCTCGGCCTCTTCCTTCACCTCCCCGACGCTTTCTCAGGATGCTCCTCAGTCTCATTCGTATCCAACTGTCTATTCTTGGAAATGTCGTTTTGTGGCTGTGTTTAAAGTACTCATTCCAGCCTCTGAGACTTTTGTTGAGTTCTCCTATTATACATTTCATGCTCTCTCCTGATGTTCGTCTTGTCTTGTGGCGGATTGTCTCTTTGATCTTATCCATACTCTTTTTGCGTGGCCATCTCATCCCTCGTTCAAAGTGGTATCCAAGAAAGTCAAATCCCCCCTCTTGGGTTGCATCTACTATTTTGGTCTTCTCTGGATGCAGTGTCAGCCCTCTTGCTTCGAGCATTCCTTTCATTTCTTCCAATGCCCTCTTTGCTTCTTCTTCATTTCTGCATAGGATAACGCTATCATCCGCATACCTGACCATCTCATGCCCCACCCTTGCCATTTCGTGGTCTATCTTGCTCAGATATATGTTCGCTAATAACGGACTTATTACTGCCCCCTGCGGTGTCCCCTTCTCTTCTTCCCATTCTCTGAGTCCGTCCATTACCCCCTGCTTCAGATACCCTTCTATCATCTCCAGTATCCTTCCGTCTGCTATCTGCTCTTCCACCTCTTTCATCAGCTTGCCATGGGGAATGCTGTCAAAGTAGCTCTTGATGTCTGCGTCTACTACCCATGTGTATCCATTCCTCAAGAGTTCTTCCACTCGCCTGAGCGCATCTTTACATCCTCGTCCTGGCCGAAATCCGTAACTCTGCTCCGCAAATGTCCTCTCATATATCGGCTCTATTACATTCCTCATCGCCGTTTGCACGATTCGGTCTGTTACCACCGGAACTCCTAATGGCCTCTTTTCTTTGCTTCCTATCTTCGGTATCCATACCCGCTTGACGGGTTTTGCCCTGTAGTTTCCCTCTCTGAGTGTCTTCTCTAATTCCACAAGATTCTTTTCCACTTCTTTCTCATACGCCTCAATGCTCTGTCGGTCTACTCCCGCAACCCCTCCATTCCTCCTCACCTTCTCCCATGATGCTCTCAGGTTCTCGCTTGAGTACACCTTATCCACCAAACTAAACCACTTGCCTCCTTTCACCCCTTTCTCCAAAGCCGTCAACATCCGTTCCGTCCATACAGAAGGTTCTGTCCATCTCCATCTTTCCCGAATTTGGACTTCTCCATCTTGCTTAGGGCTTTCTCCCACTTCCGATGGTCTTTCTTCCCTCTCTACAGTCTTCACACATCCACCTTCCTGCCTCCCTTTGCTCCACATCCGTTACGATGCTTCTTTGCTACTATGGAGGCTCTGACTCCTGATACAGTCACTCCCTCTATCAGGTATCCCTGATTCATGCACCTTGCCTTCCTGCCATTCCGTCTCCAACCACCCATTGCTCCCTATCATCGCTTTTCCACGCTACCCCTCAGCTTGATAGGCTTCCTTCTTTCTTTTTTTTTCCTCAAAGGTCTGGGCTTCACCATTCCCTAGCAGGCTCACCGTTACAACAGGCCGAATCGAGTTCGTTGTCCTACGGACTAGCTTTTCACCTCCCGTTGCTCCCCACCACACCTCACTGTGTCGCAGTTACGTTCGGTTACAGGTTTGGAAAGCGTTTTACCTGAAGGGGACTTTCACCCCTCTGGCATTGCGCACTTTCAGGCGCACTAGCGCGAGATTTATCTCGCCCGTAACACCAGAAAATGTGAGTAAACAACAGAAATAAGCGACTTAAAAGCGCGTTACAGGAAGTTGTAACACAGATTCATCTTGCCCTTGGAGTTTCGTTTTTTACAACATGAAAGTTATGGAAAACGACACGATATATTACCGACGGAATATGCCTCATATACAGCCAGGTGGTGCAACGTTTTTTGTAACATTTCGTTTGGCGGGTTCTCTCCCTAAAGAAGTTGTGATTAAGTTGAAGGAAGAACACGTGCAAAACAAAAGAATTCTCCGCAAAGTAAAAGATGAAACGGAACGAAAAAAGAAAATCGACGACCAACGGAAATTGTATTTTGGCAAATTTGACGAAATACTAGACAACGCTATGAGTGGTCAGTGCTGGTTGAAGGATGGACGAATAGTAAAGGTGGTTGCAGATCCAATACGCCTTCATGACAAAAAAGAATATGATTTGCTTGCATACTGTATCATGCCTAACCATGTGCACCTGGTATTCACTATAAGG
>Ga0209417_1006266_pt1 | contig 12327 bp, 10 predicted proteins | sample RifGroF2_FD_184002 | JGI IMG/M metagenome (GOLD analysis project Ga0209417, IMG submission 184002) | Groundwater microbial communities from Rifle, Colorado, USA - Groundwater F2 (SPAdes) (version 2) | ecosystem: Environmental > Aquatic > Deep subsurface > Groundwater | place: Rifle, Colorado... | reverse complement strand
CTTTAATAATGCGTTCAAGCAAAGCGACAGGCTTCTGTGTCGGGTGATTTTCATATTCATCCATTCGATATCTAACTCTAGAAAATTCCCAAACATTCCCCGGAACTTTTTCGGAATTATAAACTTGCGGAGGATTTTTTCTATAATCAATCAATTTTCTTTTTGCCCCAGTTTTCGCCTCAACGAGAATATCGTTTTTATTAAAAGTATAGTTTTCCTTATCCTTAACGCAGAATAGTATCGGTTCGTACATAGAACCATAATAATTTTTTGCCTGTACTCCAGAACTATCATAAGACCAAACCAATCTTGAGAGAATATCTAATTTTTGCCTTAGAAAAATATCAAAGAAAGGCATAAATTGTGTAGAGGTCATCACATAGAAACTGCCGTGTGGTTTTAATTTTTTTACACACAAATCAAGCCACTCATAACACCAATTGAGATAATCCTCGTCTTTTTCCCATTTATCTATTTTGCCATTAAAATTTTTACCGATGTTATATGGAGGATCAGCAAAAATTAAATCAATTGAATTGTCCTCGATTTCGTTCAATGCCAAAAGAGCATCGCCAAGAAATATTTTGTGTTCATCATTCCCTAATTTTTTTATATCATCATTGGTTTTCATAAAATTTATGTCAACAAACCATCAACCGAAACCCCAAGGGCTTTCGCAATCCTTTGGATTGTCTCAATGGTAGGGTTAGGGCTTTCATCTAACTCTATCTTAACAACCGTATTGAGCGACAAATCAGCAAGTTTAGACAGCTTATCTTGCGAAAGCCCTTTTTCTTGTCTGTATCGTTTGATGTTCTTGCCTATTGTGGACATAGTAGATTATAATGTATGGAAAGTGATATAATACTTATATGACTTGCAAATCAATTATAACAACTTCCCATTCTTTTCTCAATGCCCGAAATTCGCCAAAAGAAAACAGCGGAGCAAATGGAAAATTCCTCCCCAAACCCCTCCTTTTCCATTTGCGACATCCGAATTCAAAAACAAATGAGCCGAAGTTTTGGCAAATCCTTTCCCCAAAAAATAGTTTTGCCAAAACTTCGTCCGCATTGTTCCGCCACCTGCCTGAATACTTGGAAGGCAGAACCCCGAAAGAAAAACACCCTTTCCTTTTTCAAAAGAAATTTCACCCCCGCCAAACCAGAAATGCAAGGAGTGTTTTTTCTTTCGGGGTTGACGAGGCAGTTTAGAGCCACCACGCGCTCCGCGTGTGCGATTAGTCGGCATCAGGGTTGCTTTCAAAATACATTCGAACTTTGTACAATGAATACCGCAATTTTTCGAAAAGGGTTTCAGAACCAAAAATATGGTCGGCGCGAAGCGCCGTCTGTTCTGCATTCCCCCCACAAAATCCTGATTCTGCAAGGATTCGCCACGCTCCGCGTGGCTCCTCGTTTGCCAATACAAAATTATGATTGATCACACCAGAAAGTTTTTTATCTATACTCGCAAAAGTACCGACACAGAGGATCGGCAAGTTAGAAGCATTTCGGATCAACTGTCCGAACTCAAAGAGTTAGCGGTTAAAGAGCAAATTGAGGTTGTAGATATATTCGTGGAAAAACAAACTGCCAAAGCTCCGGGTCGGCCAGTATTTAATGAAATGCTTCTCCGTATCGAAGCAAATGAGGCAAATGGAATTTTAGCGTGGCATCCCGATAGATTGGCGAGAAATAGCGTTGATGGTGGAAAAATTATCTATTTGCTCGATACGGGAAAAATTGCCGAGCTAAAATTTCCAACTTTCTGGTGTGATACGACACCGCAAGGAAAATTCATGCTCTCAATCGCTTTTTCTCAATCCAAGTATTATGTAGATAACTTGTCGGAGAACATCAAACGCGGACATAGAAACAAAGTGAAGGAAGGAATATGGCCTCAAATGTCTCCAATAGGTTATGTCAATGTGAAAGGTGGTGGAATTATTCCGCACATCGATTTAGCACCACTTGTTAAAAAGACATTTGAGGCATATTCAACTGGAAACTTCACTTTGCGGGAAGTCCGCGACAAGTTTAATGGTCTTGGATTGAAAAGAAAAAGCGGTAGAGAGCTTGCGGTGTCGAATTATCAAAAACTTCTCAAAAATCCTATTTACACTGGTCTAATGCGATATAACGGAGAGATTTTTGAGGGTAAGCACGAACCGATTATTTCAAAGAAACTTTTTGATTCCGTTCAGGAAGTGATGATGAGAAAATCTAAACCTCACTCGAAAGGTTTGAAACCATTTTTGTATAGAGGATTTTTCCGTTGTGGAGAATGTGGATGTTTTATCACTACCGAAACACAGAAAGGTCATAACTATTTGCGATGTACCAAACGGAAAAATCCTTGTTCACAAAAATATACTCGTGAGGAAATCATCACTTCCGAAATTCAAAAGGAAATCAAAAAAGTTTCTTTGTCAGACGATTGGGCTTCTTGGATGTTAGCCGAAAATGAAAAAGACAAATTGGTGGAAGCCCAATCGTCTACGCTTTTTGCAGATTCAACAAAAGCCGATATTTCTCTTTTGGATTCCAAAATTGAGAAGCTGATGAACGCTTACCTAGAGAATGCACTTTCGCTAGACGAGTATCGAGATATGAAAAACAAACTTGTGAACGAAAAACAGCTTCTCAAAGAGAAATTATCGGCTTTTGAGCAAAAAGCGAATAATCGGTTCGAACTTACCGAAAAGTTTTTGAAATACAATATAGAATTGGCAAACGAGGGAATAAATGAAGAAAAACTTCATTTGTTCAAAAAAGTCGGTTCGAACTTTATTATTGAAGCTCGAACCGTACTTTTTGAGCCACGCGGAGCGTGGCGAACCCTTTCAGATTCAGGATTTTTTGGGGGGAATACATTTGTGTCGGCACTTCGTGCCGACCCCATTTCGGCTTCCGATTCCGATTTTCAATTCTGGCGGAGAGGGCGAGATTCGAACTCGCGAAGGGTTTGACCCCTTACTCGCTTTCCAAGCGAGCGCACTAGGCCACTATGCGACCTCTCCAAAACAAAAATTATTTTATAAAGATTACCTTCAAGCTGGCTTTCGCGCAATAACGGCTACTCTCGAAAGATTCGCGGGGAAATCCTTGGTTGATAATTTTTTTAATTGAATATCCGTAAGGCCTGATTTTCCGCAAATCCGCCTTATCTCGTCCGGAGAATATTCTTTAAATTTATAAACCATGCCGAAGACCGCGCTCGCCGCCCCTTTTTTCATTCCAAGATTTAAAAAAGTTCCGCCCGGCTTCAGAAGATTCGCAATCTGGGGTATTGTTTTCGGCACATCAACATGCTCCAAGGCCGCGCTTACAAAAATAGCGTCAAATGAATTTTCCTGCAAAATATTTGTTTTAACCTCGCAGAGCGCGCGAATCTCAAAAGGATTATTCAAATCATTTTGGAAAAAAGAAACATTCTTGGCTCTTTCTTCCCGCAAAAGCCTTTTAAGTTCAAGGAGCATGCGAGTGTCAATGTCCGTCGCGATTATTTCCGAATCAGGAAAACGTTTTGCAAGATAAAGAGCGACGAGTCCGGTGCCGGTACCGGCGTCAAGAATTTTTGCGCCTTTCGGCAGATTAAAATCAATCCGATCCAAAAAATTTTCAATTCCCCGCTTAAATCCGGTTAAAGTTAAAACACCGTCATAAATATTCGCGAGCGTCCCGTAACTTGAATGCTTTGTTCCCATATTCTATTAAAATCATAGCAAAAAATAGGACGCCCGCATAACGCGATCATCAAAAAGAAGGTTCAAAAATTGCTGCTTATACCCCCATCTCCCGCAAGCGGCGAATCCTGTCTTCTATCGGCGGATGCGTCATAAACAATTTCGCGAACCAGCCGATTGTTTTCTTTTTCCCCTGATACGGATCATCAAGCCATAAATGCGCAGTCGCATGATTTGCCTGTCTCATTGGCGTGTGATCGTTCGCAAGCTTTTGAAGTGCTGAAGCAAGTCCGTCGGGATATCTCGTCAAAAGGGCGCCCGAAGCATCTGCCAAATATTCTCTTTTTCTCGAAACCGCAAGCTGAATCAACATGGCCGCAATCGGCGAAAGTATTGCGAGCGCTATTCCGATTAATACAAAAACCATCTGGGCTTGCCCGCGATCACGATCATTCCCGCCTATTCCCCATCTCATCTGCCGAAGAAAAATATCTGACAAAAGTTGAACCACTCCGACAAGTACGACGACAACAGTAGAGACGAGCATATCCCGATTTCCAATATGGCTCATCTCATGAGCAATAACTCCTTCAAGCTCTGACCTCGACATTATCTGAAGTATGCCCGTTGTTACCGCAACTATCGCGTGCTCCGCGTTCCTGCCGGTGGCAAAAGCATTGGGCTGAACCGAATCCACAATAAAAATTCTCGGCTTTGGAAGTCCCGCGGTAATCGCGAGATTCTCTACAATATTATAAACCTCCGGCGCCTCTTTTTCAGATAAAGGCCTCGCTCCGGTAGTCGCGATCACGATTTTATCCGAAAACCAGTAAGAGCCTAGACTCATAACAACGCTCAAAATGAAAGCTATCGCAAAAATCGCGGGATTGCCGTAAACTTTTGAAAAAAACCAGCCCAATGTAGTAATAAAAACCAGAAATATCGTGATCAAAAGCCACGTTTTCCTGATATTTGATTCCCTGTGGGTCCACAAAGTCGCCATAGCAAAAAATTTAAATGTTTAAATATTTAAATATAGTCAAAATTTTCTTAATTTTCCTAAAAAGAAACTTTGACTGGTTCGCGTTGCGCTGGAGTTTCGTCAAGATCGAAAAATTCTTCTTTCGCAAATCCAAAAGAAGAAGCAATCAAATTCGTCGGAAAAGTTTCAATTTTAGTGTTCAACGCAAGCACGTTCGAGTTGAAAAAGCGGCGAGAAGCCTGAATTTTATTTTCAGTATCCGAAAGCTCGCGCTGAAGTTCAAGAAAATTCGTATTGGCTTTTAATTCAGGATAAGCTTCCGCAACTGCAAAAATGCTTTTCAAAGCGCCTGAAAGCGCGTCTTCTTTTTGCGCGCGATCATGCATAGACCCCCCGGAAATAGCCGCAGCGCGGGCTTTAGTTACATTTTCAAACGCCTGCGACTCATGCTTGGCATAACCTTTAACTGTCTCAACAAGATTCGGGATCAAATCATAACGGCGTTTTAGCTGAACTTCTATATCAGACCACGCCTCTCTCGCCCTGTTTCGAAGAAGAACCAGGCGATTAAAAGCAAAAATCACCCACAAAACCGCCAAGACTATCACTCCTAAAATTATCCAAAGTATATTGCTCATATTGATAATATTTTACCTCTGTTAAAACTATCTGTAAAGCTGGTTGGTTTTGAAGCTGTAAATTTCGAAAATAATCTTGACCATATCTCAAAAACCCGCACGATGGCGGATTTTTGGTATATTAATAATCCCCATGCGGCATTGGTGGCGCCGGCTCTTCTTTTTTCGGAATCTCCGACACAACAACTTCAGTCGTAAGAAGCATCGCCGAAGCCGAAGCCGCGTTTTGCAAAGCCGATCTTGTCACTTTTTTCGGATCAACTATTCCGGCCTGTACAAGATCTTCATATTTGCCAAGCGCCGCGTTATATCCATGGTTGCCTTTTAATTTTTTAACTTCCTCCACAACAACCGCTCCGGGAATTCCCGCGTTTTCCGCAATCTGCCACAAAGGCTTTTGAATCGCCTCGCGCATTATTTCAATACCGGTAAGCTCGTCTCTGTCAAAGCCCTGAGTTTTTTCTATCTTCTCTACCATGTCATTAAGAACTTTTGACGCACGGACAAGCGCCACACCGCCACCCGGGACTATACCTTCTTCAATCGCGGCTTTTGTGGCCGAAATCGCGTCTTCAATTCTGTGCTGTTTTTCTTTTTGCTCAACTTCAGTCGCGGCTCCAACGCGTATCACCGCAACTCCGCCGGACAACTTGGCAAATCTTTCCTCAAGCTTTTCGCGATCATAAGTCGAGTCCGCGTTATCAACCAAAGTTTTAATTTGCTTCATTCTTTTTTCTATTTCATCTTTTTTCCCACGACCACCGACAATAGTAGTGTTGTCTTTAGTGGAAATTACTTTTCGCGCGTGTCCGAGCATGTTCGCCTCCGCTTTTTCAAGCTTCAAACCAGCCTTTTCGGAAATAACCTTACCTCCGGTAACAATCGCAATATCTTCAAGCATTTCATCGCGCCTGTCTCCATAACCCGGCGCTTTTACCGCTAGCGCGTGAAAAGTCCCACGAAGCTTGTTTACAACGAATGTTGCCAACGCTTCTCCATCAACATCTTCGGCAATTATCAAGAGCTCTTTTTTCCCTTTTTGAGCAACCTTCTCAAGTATCGGTAATATTTCCTGAATCGATGAAATCTTTTTATCGGTAATAAGTATGTCAACATCCTCATAAACCGCTTCCATGCGATCAGGATTTGTAATCATGTAGTGAGAGACGTAACCGCGGTCAAACTGCAAACCCTCGACTATTTCGTACGAAATGCCGAACGTCTGCGATTCTTCAACGGTAACAACTCCGTCCTTTCCGACCTTATGAATAACCTCCGCGATTTTTGAACCGATTTCCTTGTCTTTCGCGGAAATTGTCGCGACCTGCGCAATGTCTTCTTTTTTCTCGCCAACCGGTATGGCCAATTTTTTTAAATGCTCAACTACCGCTTCCGTTGCCTTTTCAATCCCTCTTTTAAGACCGATAGGATTCGCGCCTGCCGCGATATTTTTTATTCCTTCCGTTACAATGGCCTGCGCGAGAATAGAGGCCGTCGTTGTTCCGTCGCCAGCGACGTCATTTGTTTTTGTGGCTACTTCTTTGACGATTTCCGCACCGAGATTTTCAATTCTATCGGGAAGTTCGATTTCTTTCGCGATTGTTACGCCGTCATTGGTAATAGTCGGCGCGCCAAATCCCTTTTCCAAAACAACATTGCGTCCTTTCGGGCCTAACGTTATTTTGACGGCGTTCGCGAGCTTATCAACTCCACGTTTCAAAGCCTCTCTTGCCTCTGTGTTAAAAGTTACTTGTTTTGCCATGTTTTTGTAAATTTTAAAATTTATAAATAAATCTGGTTTAAAGTTCTTAGTTAATAGTTTTAGTTCCTAGTTTTTGGTTTTCTTAACTAACAACTGTTTAACAAAAACTTAAAACTTATAACTAAAAACTGTTAGGCTACTCTATAATTGCCAATATATCTTCCTCTCGGCAGATTAAATATTCTCTCCCATCGACTTTTATCTCTGACGGGCCGTATTTCGAAAATAAAACTTTCTGTCCTTTTTTAACTGTGGGCTTTATAAGCTTACCGTTATCATATTTACCTTCTCCTACAGCGATAACCCTTCCCTGCTCCGGCCTTTCTTTTTCAGCTGTATCAGGAATTACAATTCCGTATTTTGTTTTGCCTGCCTTCTCCTCCGCGGAAAGCGGCTCTATTAATACTCGATCACTAAGCGGTTTGATTTTGGTCATGTTTATAATTTAATACTAATAACTTTTCACTAAAAACTAATCTTAGCACTTTAAACCCAAGAGTGCTAATTCACATTTTAATTGGGCGCCTCGGCTTGTCAAGCGCCATATTTTTTGTTTAACTCAAAATGGCTCCTACCAAGGAGTACTTTACAAAACAGCCCACAAAGGGCGGAAAGAAGGTTTTATGATAGGCCAAGATGAAGCTTCGGCAAGGCAAGTCCGCTGTTCGATAAATTTTGAGAGTTTCTTGAAGATTAGCACAGGAGACGATTCAAGATGGAATCAGGAACTCTTCGACAATCTATGGGTCAAAGAAATTCGCAACGCATGCATCGCGAATTGGATGGGGGGGCCCGCTTATCTGGACGACCAAAAATGGTTTGAAAGCAGGATTTTGCGTTTTCGTGAGCTTAGCGAAGATCTATGGAAAAATCTTTTGAAGGTCTATATCTTCAGGTCAGATCCCAGCCTCACCCCCAGAGCGCTCGAGTTTGCCATTCAAATCCTAAAGAATGACGAACGCGATTTGCCAATTATATCCAAATACGTATCAGCCGACGCGAATTTGTATCATTATTGGCGCGTTCCTTCTATGGATGAATTCATCCGAATATCGTTAAAACAGATAGAGCCAGGCGATCCAATGCATAAATCGCAGTATTGGGAATCACAGTGGAGAATGGCTGAAAATGCCATGACAATGATAGTGCAAGCGCGCGATATTACATGGCTTGAATACATAAAAAAATTAGCGCGCCTACATCGTGAAGGACAGATCAGCCGCTCAAAAACTAGCATGCCTGATCCCCCGTGGAAAGCCGCGGCCACTGAACGAGCTTTCCTTAGTAAGGCCATGGAAATGCTACAAAACGCCGAAAAAGAGCAGACCACGGAAACATTTGGCACTTTTCTGGCAAAGGAAGCCCAGTTAACTTTTCCGCCAAAAGTTTTAATCCTTTATGAGCATAGAGATGGAAAAATCATAGTAAGTGTCAACATCAAGCCCCACCCTCATTCAGAATATGCGGACCTAAAAAAAGTTCTCGATAGTTGCCGTGTTATTTGGAACGACGATGGATTTTTGCCTCTTGTTATTTCGCTCAACACAGGAGCGCCATTTGGCTCTACGGAAGGAGTGAGCTTTAGCGAAGACGGCGGTGATTTCAAAACAGCCTTTAGCGCAACTCCCACAGCCGGAAAAAACCGCGTCCGTCTTAGGTTTGAGCACTGGAAGCCAAATGGCGAAGTGTGCAAAGTTGGGTCGGCGACTCTTTACATCTACGTCTAGTTTGCAATTTGGCTATGCAGATGGACAAAAACCGAAACGGTGGATCTTCCGATCCACCGTTTCTTCATTTTTGCCTAAGATTTTTTAAAGTTAAATTAATAATCTTTATTTATCTCAACTACTGTTTTCAAAAGCCGAGGCTCATACCCTACAGACTCGCTTGTTTTGATTATCGCGGAAACATCTTTTGGATAACATTTTCCGCCAAAACCGCGGGAGTCCGCGAATACAGCCGTATGCATCCGTTCCACGCGTTTATCTAGAAGCCAAAGCTCACGAAGCTCTGAATATGATACGCCTAATTTCTCCGCAATATCGTAAAATTCATTACAAAAAATTACTTTAGTTGCTCCCCAAGCATTCTCCATATATTTTGTAAGCTCGGCTGTTGTGGAATCAGTAATGCGATAAATGGCATCCGGACCGAGACGTCTTTGGAAAATTTGCAAAATCCTTTCTGCATCGGGCTTATCACCGCCCACAATAAAAAAGCCGTGGGATAAAGGATCGGCCGGATCCGGGTATTTCCACGGCGGAACATAATACTTTCCTTCCCCAATATATTCGGGAGAAAAACAAATTCTTTTTTTAAATTTTTTTCGAAACTTATCCGTAGTCCCAGGCGAAACTGTGGATTTAATCAAAATATAGGGGGTATTGAGCCAACAAACGGCTTCTTCCACAATACTTGCGTCGCAAGATCCGTCTTCAGCAATCGGTGTCGGCACACAAACAATAGCGAGTTCAGCGTTTTGATTTACTTCATCCTTTGATCCTTTATCAATATCGTACAAAATCGCGTCAGGAAAAATTTTATGCATTCCTTTTCCAACATAGCCATATCCGATTAACGCGACCTTGCTTTTTATCATTGTTATTAATTATAACATAACTATCAGAAAAAAATGGTAACTAATTTTTCTTAAGCCACTCTCCAGTTATGGAGTTTTTTGTTTTGGCGATCTCTTCAGGCGTTCCCTCCGCTATCAGGTGCCCGCCTTTGTCCCCGCCTTCAGGCCCAAGCTCAATAATCCAGTCGGCGTTTTTTAATACATCCAAATTATGCTCAATTACCAGAACGGAATTTCCTTTTTCAACAAGCGCCCTTAAAACAACCAAAAGTTTGCGGATGTCTTCAAAATGGAGCCCGGTTGTCGGCTCATCCAAAATATATAATGTTTTTCCTGTTCCTTTTTTCGCAAGTTCAGTCGCAAGTTTTACGCGCTGGGCCTCGCCTCCGGAAAGAGTAGTCGCCGATTGCCCAAGCTTCATATAACCAAGACCGACTTCATTTAAAGTTTCGATTCTAGTTTTTATCTGCGGAATATTTTCAAAAAACGCGACCGCTTCCTCAATTGAAAGACTTAAAACCTGCGAAATATTAAGACCGTTGTATTCGATCGCCAGAGCTTCTTTGTTATATCTTGTTCCTTGGCATTCTTCGCATTCGACATAAATATCCGGAAGAAAATACATTTCAATCTTCTTAACGCCCTGTCCTTCGCAAACTTCGCACCTCCCGCCTTTGACGTTAAAAGAAAATCTTCCCGCTTTATACCCGCGCGAACGCGCTTCCCTTGTTTTCGAAAATATTTCCCTGATAAAAGCAAAAGCGCCGGTGTAAGTCGCTGGATTTGAACGAGGTGTTCGCCCTATCGGCGACTGATCCACGACCACAACTTTATCCAGATTCTCAATTCCCTTAATTTCTCTGTGCGCCCCGGGGTTTTCGCGCGATCCGTAGAAATATTTTAAAAGCGCCTTGGCGAGAATATCGTTTACAACAGTTGATTTGCCCGAACCGGAAACTCCGGCGATCGCGACAAATTTACCCAGAGGAATTTTCAAATTAATATTTTTAAGATTGTGCTCGGAGGCACCAAGGACTTCCAGACTCGAAGTATTTACAGTAGAGCTTGAAACTTTTGGATTTCGAGCTTCCGACGCCGGAGCATATACTTGTTTTTTCCCCGACAAATATTCTCCGGTCAAAGTTTTTGATTTTAATAAATCCTTGTACGCGCCTTCAAAAATTATTTTACCGCCGTGTTTCCCGGCGCCCGGGCCAAGATCAATTATCCAGTCGGATTCTTTCATAGTTTCTCTGTCGTGCTCCACGACCAAAATCGTATTTCCGTAATCACGGAGCTTTTTTAACGTCTGGATGAGCCGTGAGTGATCGCGCGCATGCAATCCGATTGAAGGCTCATCCAGAACGTAAATCACTCCGGAAAGCCCAGATCCTATCTGTGTTGCAAGCCGCACCCGCTGGGCCTCCCCTCCCGCAAGAGTTGTAGAAGTCCTGTCGAGTGCCAAATATTCGAGCCCGACATCGGTTAAGAATTTAAGCCTCATTGAAATTTCTTTTAAAAGCGGGCCCGAAATTTTTTCCATTTCCTTTTTCCTTGCAAAATTTTCCGAAAGTTTTTTCACAAACGCGAGCGCGTTTTCAGAAGACATCGCCGCGATCTCCGCAATATTTTTCCCGTCAATCAACACAGCCAAAGCCTCGGGCTTAAGCCTCTTGCCCTTGCAATCAGTACAAGGTTCAAATGACATATAACGCTCAATTTCCGAGCGCGTCCAATCTGATTCTGTTTCTTTCCAGCGTCTTTCAAGATTGCCAATCACGCCCTCATATCCTCCGATCTCTGCGTCCGTTCGATCGCCGTAAAGAATTATATCTGTGATTTTTTTTGGAAGCTCCTTAACCGGAACTGAAAGCGAGAAAGCGTATTTTTGAGAAAGCTCTAAAAGCATATACCAATACCATGACTGCCTTCCCACTCTATGCGAAGCTCTTGCCCACGGTAAAATCGCGCCCTCATCAAGCGTGAGATTTTTATTAGGCATCACAAGATTCGGATCGACTGTAAGCGTATGGCCAATCCCCGTGCATTTTTGGCACGCGCCATATGGAGAATTAAATGAAAAGAGACGAGGTTCTATAGGCGGAATAGACCGCTCGCAAACAATGCAGGCGAGATGCTCGGAAAACAGATGATCTTCATATTCAATTCCAACTGTCGTCTTTTTCTCAATCGCGACTACGGCGATTCCTTTTCCTTTTTTTAGAGCCGCCTCCAATGAATCAACCAATCTTGCGCGCTCGGCTTCCTCATCAAACATCAGACGATCCACCACGACTTCCAAAGAATGTTTTTTTCTGGGATCCAGAGAAACTTCAAGCGCCTCATCTATTCTCATAAGAACACCGTCAAGACGCACCCGCAAAAAACCTTCTCTGGCCAAAATCTGAAGCTCCCGTTTATGCTCGCCCTTTTTCGAGCGAATAATCGGCCCCAAAATTAAAATGGAACTTCCTTTTGGAAAATTAAAAATTTTGCGGGTCATTTGATCAACGGACTGCTTTTCAACTTTGCGTCCGCATTCCGGACAATGCGCCTCGCCCGTTCTCGAAAATAAAATCCGCAGATAATCATAAATCTCCGTTATAGTGCCCACGGTTGAACGCGGGTTTTTTGAAACCGACCTCTGATCGATCGCGATCGCGGGCGACAAGCCGGAAA
>Ga0209417_1006265_pt1 | contig 12327 bp, 11 predicted proteins | sample RifGroF2_FD_184002 | JGI IMG/M metagenome (GOLD analysis project Ga0209417, IMG submission 184002) | Groundwater microbial communities from Rifle, Colorado, USA - Groundwater F2 (SPAdes) (version 2) | ecosystem: Environmental > Aquatic > Deep subsurface > Groundwater | place: Rifle, Colorado... | reverse complement strand
GAGTTTGCTAATTTTTTTTCATCGCCTTTATCGGCTACGATAACTTTTTTGGCGAAGCGAGCGGCAAATTTGGCGGTATCGACTCCGCCGCCGAATACGCCAAGACCCATCACTACGATAATTTTGTTGTTTAAAAATTTTGTATCCATAAGGCTTTAGTCGTAATTATTGAAGATTGAAAATTGTAAATTGAAAAATTCCTGGTTTGCCTGCGGCAAGGCTTTTTTTAATCTTCAATATTCATTTTTCAATGTTCATTTTTTTACTGCATTGCTTTTGCCAGTTCCACTTTTGCGTCGATTACGGCCTGTTCGATACACTTTTCCCAGTTGTCGCCGAACTGCGAAATATATTTTTCATTTTCATAAGCGTAAATAATCGTTCTTGATGCGTTTATCAATGCGCCTGTGCCGTCCGGTTTGCAGAACCGTACACAGTCAGCCGCGGTTGCTCCCTGCGAGCCGAAGCCCGGCACTAAGAACCATACGTTTTTATATTTTTCGCGAAGGGCGGTTGTCTGACTTCCGCTCGTTCCGCCGATGACCATTCCGATATTGCTGTATCCGCTTGTGCCGATTCTGGTTTTCTGGTTTGCGATTTCCGCGACGACTTCGGCAAGTTTTTCATACATTTTCACGCCTGCCGCGTCGGCGAAATCCTGTATGACCGCTGCCGATGGATTGCTCGCCCGCACCCAGACGAAAACGCCTTTGCCCTGTTTGTCGGCAACTTCTGCGAACGGAATTATGCCGTCCGAACCGGCGAAACCGTTAATCGTAATCGCGTCAGGAGCTAAAACATCTTCAAGACCTTCCAATTCGGGATTTTGCAGATGCGCCAGAGCGTAGCTCTGCACGGTATGGCCGATGTCGCCTCGTTTTACATCGCCGATTACTTCAATGTCAAGCGACTGCGCCTCGTTGACGAGCGAATAATAACTTTCGATGCCTTCCCACAGATATTGTTCGAAGTAGGCTATATTTATTTTTACCGCGGGGACGTGCGGCGCGACGATTCTCAAAACCTTTAAACTGAAATCGAACGTCGCGTCAATCGCCTGCGCGGCGTTTTTGCCGTTATCCAATCCTTTTTTGCCCCGTATCGCCAGAGGAAGACGACCATACACAGGGTCAAGACCCACTGTCAGAGCGGTTTTCTTGCTGCCAACCGCTTTGCACAGCCGATCTGCGAAATGACTTGCCATTGTAATCCTTTCCGATAATATATTGTCTGAATATAAAACTGATAATCGATAATTGATACTTGATAACCGTTTTTTAATCAAGAAAGTAATGGAAAATTATTCCGAAAAAATAAAGGCTTCAGAACCTACGCGACAGCGCAGGGGACTGTATGTTAAGAGAGCGTCTCTTTTCGTTTTGGCTTTTATTATTTTTCTTATCGCGCTGTGGATTATCGACCTGTTCAAAACGCCCGCGGATTTTCGAATAGTCAGGCCTGTCGAAGGCGAGCAGGTAAGCCTGTATCTTTCAAATTATATTATGCCGCGGCTGCACAACGAATCGCAGTATGGCGAACCTTTTGATTTGGAGCTTTCGCAGGCTGGTATAAATGAAATTCTCGCAAGGCACATCGACCCGAACACCATGGCTAAAGCGGGGCTGTCTGATTTAACGACCTGTTTTAAAGACGATGAAATTCTGTTCACTGCCAGAACAAATTATAAAGGATTTAATTTTATTGTTTCGATGGCGATTGAGCCCAAAATTGACGCAGCCGGCAAATTGCTTCTCGATGCCGATAATTTTCAGGTTGGCAGAAGTTCCATGCCTTTCGCCGCCGAGATGATAAAGGAAAAAATCATCGCCGCTCTGTGTGAAAATTTTAAAGCGGGAAAAACAGACGAATTTATTAACGTCGTTCTGCGCACAGGCACAATCGACCCCGTTTTCAAAATCAACAGTTCAAAATTGCGAATCGAAAAAATAACCGTTCAGAACGAAGAACTTATAATTCATTTTTTGCCGGAACATAATGGATAGTTCAAAAGAATCAAAACCGCAGTTTGAATCTGTCGCGGCCGGTCTGCTTGCCAGAGCTCCTGCCAAAATAAATCTTGCGCTCTTAATTGCCGACAAACGCCCCGACGGCTATCACAATCTCGAAACGATAATGCACAAGATTACGTTTTATGACGAACTGTTTTTCGAGCGAACAAAACAAGCCGGCATCGAACTTATCTGTAATGGCCTATGGTCGCCGGGGGGGCAGGAAAATCTCGTTCACAAGGCGGCAGAAATGTTCTATCAGGAAATCGGCGAACAACCCGAAATAAAAATCACTCTCACGAAAAATATCCCGGCAGGCACAGGCCTCGGCGGCGCAAGCAGCGATGCGGCCACGACATTATTGGCTCTGAACAAAATCCACAACAACCCTCTGGCCGACGGCCAACTGCAAAAACTCACCGCACGACTTGGCAGCGATGTTTCATTTTTTTTGGCCGGGCCGATGGCATATTGCACGGGCAGGGGAGAGATTTTTACAAAAATAGACAAAAATTTCCAGTTTGCGGCGATTTTGATTATGCCGAACATAAATGTTTCTACTAAAACGATTTACGACAATTTCAAGGTTGATTTGCCGCTATTTGAAGCTCTAAAACAGCAGATAAAACCTCTTCTTTTAAAGAACAGAGTTGATTTAATAACAAAAATGTGTGCGAATATGCTTGCAAAAACCTGTTTTTTGCTCAATAATGATTTGGCTCTGTTAAAGGTAAAGATAGAACAGTTGTGCCGGCTGCCTGTCGCTTTGAGCGGCAGCGGCTGTGCGATGTTCGTGATAATTGACAACAAAGACTACTGCAACACCGATTTATTACAACGCGAAATCATAAATACGTTTGACTGCAATTGTATTATCGTTTTCGACAACCAGTGGTAGTTTTGTGAGGCAATTATGGAAATTACCGAAGTTAGAGTAAAGCTTATCGACAACAAGGATGAGCGGTTGAAGGCGTTCTGCTCGATGACTATCGACAATGATTTTGTCATTCGCGACATCAAAGTCATCGAAGGAACAAGCGGCCATTTTGTTGCTATGCCTTCAAGAAAAATGAGCGACCATTGTCCAAAGTGCGGCGGAAAAAATCACCTTAGAGCGAGATTCTGCAATAATTGCGGCGCATCGCTTAACGAGGACAGAGCCAAAAGGGATTTCAAAGGCAGAATGAAACTGCACGCCGACATTGCTCACCCAATCAACGCCGAGTGCAGGCAGTTCCTTCAGGACAAAATTGTCCAGTCTTTCGAGGAAGAACTCGAAAAGTCAAAGCAACCCGGCTACAAGCCCGTCGAATTTGACGAGCCGGACGATTACGTTCCCGAAGAAAATTCCGACCATTAACTGAAATCGACGTTTCAGAATACAGGCGACGGCGCAGCTTTAGCGGCGGCGGGTGGTGAAAAAAATCTACGCGCATTCGCCTTTCAGCTTTGCAATAATCTGCAGGACTTTTTCTTTTACATCAGCCATTGGTATTTTATTGACTTCGCTTTCTCTTCGCAGTTTAACTTCCGCGCAGTTTTCAGCAAGCGATTTTGCCCCGATTGTAATGCGGAGCGGTATTCCTATTAAATCAGCGTCTTTGAATTTTACGCCGCCGCGTGCGTCCCTGTCGTCAAGCAGAACCTCAACGCCCGCCGCGGTCAAATCGTCGTAAATTTTTTCCGAAGCTCTGGCAATTTCCTCGCCTGGCCCGGCAGGCACTATAATAACCTCAAAAGGTGCGATGTTAATCGGCCAGATTATGCCGTCCTTGTCGTAGAGCGTTTCAATCGCGGAAGCGACGATACGATTTATGCCGATTCCGTAGCAGCCCATTACGCAGGGCTTTTCTACACTGTCTTTATCCAAAAATTTCGCATTTAGCTTCGCGCTGTATTTTGTGCCGAGTTTGAAGACCTGCCCGACTTCGATGCCGCGTTTGAACAGCAGTTTTTGTCCCTTGTATGTATCGCCCTCGACGGCGTTTCTTACATCAGCGATGATTACGTTATCGCCTGCGATTGGGAAATCTCTGCCCGGAACGACATTTTTGATATGGTAGTCTGTTTTGTTTGCGCCGGTTATTGCCGATTCGATTGTCAGGACGGAATGGTCGATAATAATTTTGCCGACCTTGCCCGCCAGTCCGACAGGCCCTGCGAAACCGATTTCCGCGCCGGTTAAATTTTTAATTGCCGCTTCATCAGCAAGTTCGATTTTCCCGCCGGCGGCGCATTTTAATTTTTCGGGATTAACTTCAAAATCGCCTCTGACTAAAACGACAACCAGGCTATCGGCTGTCTTATAAATCAGCGTTTTGATTAGCTGTTTTGCGTCCGCCTTCAAAAATCCGCAAATCTCGTCAATTGTTTTTTTGTTTGGAGTGTGAATTTCCTCGATAGCGGGGCAGTTTTGGTTTTTCGCGATTACCGGCAGGGCATCGACTGATGCCTTTTCGATGTTGGCTGCGTAGCTGCCGTCTTCGGTGTGGACGATTACGTCTTCGCCGTTGTCGCAGGGAACTGTGAATTGATGTGAGCCGCTGCCGCCCATTTCGCCGGTTTCGGCTTCGACGATTACATATTTAACGCCGCAGCGTTTGAAAATTTTGCAATAGGTGTCGTACATCACCATATATGTTTCGTGCAGGCTGTCGTTATCGGTATGAAAGCTGTAAGCGTCTTTCATAATGAATTCGCGGCTTCGCAGCACGCCGAACCGCGGGCGGAACTCATCGCGGAACTTAAAGCTAATCTGGTAGAGGTTCACGGGCATTTGTTTGTATGAATTTATTTCGTTTGCCGCGATGAATGTTACGACTTCTTCGGCGGTTGGGGCGAGGACGTTTTCTCTGCCGTGGCGGTCGGTAAAATGCGCCATTGTCAGGCCGTAATCGATGTTTCTGCCGGTCTGCTGCCAAAGCTCCATCGGCTGAACTGCGGGCATAAGGATTTCCTGTGCGCCGGCCTTGTCCATTTCGTCACGGACGATGTTCATAACCTTTTTCAGAACCCGCCAGCCGAGCGGCAGATAGGCATAAGTTCCGCTTGCGATTTTTCGCATAACCCCTGCGCGGAGCATTAGTTGATGACTTGGAATCTCCGCGTCAGCGGGTACTTCCTTGACGGTTGGTATGAGAGCTTTACTGTATCGCATTTTGTTTCCCTGTTATTTTTGCCTTTTTATATCCCCAAAACAGAGGTTTTGCAAGGACAGAATGAGATAGGCACAGAGGCCGCGGAGGACAGATAAGAAAATACAGAGAAGTATAATTATTTTAATTATCCGCTATTAACTACTCATAGGCGGCATATATTGCCGCTATCGCTGCTATGAGATAACAACCCAATAAATGCCATTGCCCGGCAAAATTTGCGATGAGATGGTTAACAACCTGCGGATATATTTTTGTCAACAGTCACATCGGCTCAATCGCCGCCGGTGGATATAACACCGCCTACCTGTGGGTCGAACGCTGCGACACCGCCTATTGTGAAGCCGTAGCCCATGTGCGCATCAGGCATAGCGAAAGAGGCTTTGACAATTCCGGGAAGAGCGACGACGTTGCAGGCCTGCGAAATGGTTTTCTTGTCGATGCCGTTTATCAGCGACTCATCGGTAAAAATAACGGCAGGCACTTTCATTTTACCTGCCGGTTCGATTTGCCATTGATTATCAGTAACCTGTTTTAATTGCGGTTTGTTCATTTAATCCAGAAAAACTACAAAAAGCTATTCGCTACAAGTTTCAATTGGGTACATCTTGCAAAACAGTTGTTCCATCCGCTTTTCTTCAATCTCTGCTGAAATACCTTTTTGATATGCCTCATATATATTATAGCTTAGAGAATTTATCAGTTTCAACATTTTATAATCAGGTCTAATAAATGGAATTTTCTTTATATAATTCGCCGAATTGTTTGCACTGGGATTTATGGTTCTAATCAAGGTGTTACACACCTTTGAATTAAAGAACGCAAGAAGATAGTATATGTATTTTTCATCGTGTGGAAAAACCCCAACTATAGATTGATCAAATAATCTCCTTTCTATCAAAGCGGCAGAAATTTTAGACGAAGAAACCATAGGAACACCAACGCCCTCTTTGAAATAATACTGCGAATTCTGAAATCTTGATTTTTTGTCTTTTTTATAATGCAAAACATTTGTCTCGCCCCAATTCATAAACCATAAAGTTGGCTTAAAATATTTATAGTTTCCGCCTTTCATAAAAGGGATGTATTCATTTTCTCCAGAAACACCATTTAAAGGGATATTATCGCCAGCACATATTGAATCCGACGACACTTTCCCATATTTTCTATAACCTTTTACATTTTCATCTAATGCCCTTAAATACTTTTGATCATCACCAGAATAAAAGCCCGTTACGCAGTCTGCCATGTCCCCAATTCTTTCCTGTGCCCGATTGATCATCAACGCGACATCTTCATTCCGAGACATAAACAAGGCATGGTCAACATTTTTACATATATCTTCTTGAGCGATATTTGTAATATTTGTATAAGCTGGACAGCCCACCAAATCCTCAACTTTTTTGTAACCATTTTTTATTATAACATTATTCTTCATCCGTTCTATTTGAATAGAACATCGTTTAAGTTTTATTATACAAAGATTAGAATATCCAAAATTAACATTGGGGAAAAATTTTGACGGAAATAATGATATTTCACATATCTTTGTGTTGTTTAAAATAAAGGAGCGTAATTTTGTGTGCATGTGAAGATTTAGGAATGTATCCGGAACAATAAATACCAACACCCCTTCCTCTTTTAAAAGCTTAATACATATATATAAAAACAGCGTATATGTTTCTTTAATATAAAAATCAGGGTATAATTTTTTTAACTGATAACGTTTTTCATAATTTTGCCATGCACCATATGGCGGATTCGATATAATTCTGTCATAAACATTGATTGGTTTAGAAAATAAATCATGTCTGACCTCAATCAAGGTATCTTTGTGAAAAATATTAACATTATGTACTTGTTTGAATTTTTGAACCAACAACTCTATCGAATGAGGGTCAATATCGAAAGCATCCAAGCTTATATCTGGATAAGAAATTAAAGGCTCGATAAATATACCATCTCCGGCAGCAGGCTCTAAGTATTTCAAACCAGATGCAGGCTCCAGTAGTTCTATCATATATTCAACTATAGCTGTCGAATATGTATAATAAGACTGAAACTCCTTATTTACACAAATTACCATACCAAATACTGCTCCAATTTATTGCCTTTAAGGTGCCGAAAGAAATCAACATCTAAATCCCTCTCCCACAAAATATTATCATTTATCCAGCCACCAACATCAAACCCAGTAAACTCAAATATTTTTTTGTATGATTCTTTTCCACAATGCGCTTCCCATATTCCAGAATTTTTTAATGTTTGGAAATAATTATTATTGCGGTCTTCTTCAGATCTCACTAACAATACACACTTATAATTTTTTTCAAGATTTTTATAAATAGTCGCAACCAGTAATAATCGGTTTGTATTGCCTTTTTCGTTTGAACCAAAGCCACTTTTAAAATCAATATTATACTGAAAAGTTGAGGTCTTAAAATGACAATCTAATTCCATTTTAATTTCCCCTGAAGTAACTAATCCCCAGACTTTGTTATAATATCTTTTAAGTTCCTGTTTTTGTCCAATAGAAATACTTAAAGAATCAATATATTCGACTATTTCCTGCGTCATAGTATTTTTCACCTCTGAAAATAACGGAGGGACAAATAAGCTAATATCATTAACAGGATACTCAAAGCATAACTTACAGAAAGGCTCCCATAATTCTCCGATTCGTCTTGAAAAAGCCATATACTCATATGGCCATACAGTATTACGGAATTCCAACATCGACACATAAGATGTATATGTAACCATTAACAAACAATTCAAGATGTCTTCATTGCCCCAATGTTCCTTTCTTGCCTTTTGCAGTATTGTACTTATCAGTTGTTCTTTTGTTTCATTAACTTTCTGGTTAATCACCGAAGATCTTTTTTTGTATTGTGTTTCACCGTATGCTTCTTTGGTATCTTGCAGGGACTCTTTTGAACGGTTACGAAAATATTCAAGAAGAACTGTTTTCTCTCTTCCTATGTTTTTATCAATTACAATATTCATATGCCCTCTCTGAATATGCTTCAAATTTATTTTAATATCTGTAGTGTTCTGCCTTATAAGGTCCTTCGATTGGCACGTTGAGATACTCGGCCTGTTTAGGCGTGAGCTTAGTCAGCGATACGCTCAATCTGCCGAGGTGCAGGCGGGCGACTTCTTCATCGAGTTTTTTCGGCAGAATATAAACTTTATTTTCAAGGCCGCCTTTGGCGAGCATTAATTGAGCAAGACACTGATTCGTGAAACTATTGCTCATAACGAAACTCGGATGGCCGGTTGCACAGCCGAGATTAACTAACCTGCCTTCAGCCAGAATGATAATGCTTCTGCCTGATTCGAGAGTCCATTTGTCAACCTGCGGCTTGATGTTTTCCTTTTTGCATTTCGGATTTTTTTCAAGATAGCTCATTTGTATTTCATGGTCGAAATGGCCGATGTTGCAGACGATGGCCTCGTTCTTCATTTTTTCCATATCCTCGCCGCGAATAACATCGCAGCAGCCGGTTGTCGTAACGAAAATATCACCTTCGCTGACGACTTCTTCGAGCGTTTTTACTTCGTAGCCTTCCATCGCCGCCTGCAATGCGCAAATCGGGTCGATTTCGGTAATGATAACTCTTGCGCCGAAGCCGCGCATTGATTGTGCGCTGCCCTTGCCGACATCGCCGTATCCGCAGACGACAACGCATTTGCCGGCAACCATAATATCGGTCGCGCGTTTCAATCCATCAGCCAGCGATTCGCGACAGCCGTAGAGATTGTCGAATTTCGACTTGGTAACAGAATCGTTGACGTTGACGGCGGGGAACATCAGCGAGCCGTCTTTTTGCATCTGATACAAACGGGCAACGCCTGTGGTCGTTTCTTCCGAAACGCCTTTGATATTCTTTGCGATATTCGTCCAGCGTTTTGGACTGTCGGCAAGCGAAGCCTTTATTCTTTTAATAATGATTTGCATTTCGTGATTGTCGCAGGGTTCGTTGAGAATAGCGGGATTTTTCTCGGCCTTTGCACCGTAATGAATAACCAGCGTCGCGTCGCCGCCGTCGTCAACAATTAAGTCGGGTCCGCCGCCGTCCGGCCAAACAAGAGCCTGCTCGGTGCACCACCAATACTCATCGAGGCTCTCGCCTTTCCAGGCATAAACCGCGGCCAGGCCTTCTTTTGCAATAGCGGCGGCTGCGTGGTCCTGGGTGCTGAATATATTGCACGATGCCCAGCGAACCTTCGCGCCGAGTTCAACGAGGGTTTCAATCAGCATAGCCGTTTGAATGGTCATATGCAGTGAGCCGGTGATTTTCAGGCCTTTCAGGGGCTTTTGAGCCGCGTATTTGGCGCGGAGAGCCATCAGACCGGGCATTTCGTTCTGGGCAAGATTCATTTCTTTTCTGCCCCAGTCGGCCAAAGAAATATCAGCTACTTTATAAGCCAGTTTCGGGTCATACTTTGATACAGTCATTTTTTACTCCGGTAATTCAATAATTATAATTTTTCGGCATTATATTCTAATTTTCGCCCACAGACAATTTTTTTCTGCAATCTGCAATTTCTAATGTTTTGAACATATTTTTGCCGATTTCGTATGACAAGTTATTGTTTTTGGTGTAAAATACCGTGCAAATTCTTATGGAAAGGAAATAGTATGTTTAAAAAAAGTGTATGGACGTTAGTTTGTGTTTTGGTGATTTTGGGGTTCGGCATTGCCGATAGCTATGGCAAAACCGCGAAAAAATGCCAGAAAGCAGAAGTTGCCGCTGCCGATGCTAATTCGGCAAAAACCTGCGGTTGCGTGGGCTGTCCGGCAGACTGCAAATGCCCCTGCTGCGATAAGGCCGCCGACCCGAATTCTACCGGAATGTTCAAATCGGCTATGAAAAAATGCAAAAAGGCTATGGGCTACGGCCAGAAGTGTTCAGATGTCTGCAAATGCAAATGCTGTACGAATGTTTGTAAATGCGCAAACTGTTCTGCAGAATGTAAATGCAAGAGCTGCTGTGCCAAGACTGCCGCTGCGTGCAAAGCCGGCGACCCAAATGACACCGGTATGACAAAAAAACTGATGAAAAAATGCGGGCTAAACAAACAATGCAGCGACAAATGTATATGTAAATGCTGCGCTAAAAAAGCTGCCGACCCGAACGCTCCTGCCGTGAAAAAATGCGATTCAGAAAAGAAAGCCGGCTGTCACAAGAAAGCTGAAGGTAAAAAGGCTTGTCATAAAAAGAAACCCGCTGACGCGAATTGCCCCGCTGCAAAATAGGCTGATTGTATAATTTTCAATTTCCAAAGGCTGTGCTGAAAGTTTTTTCTTTCACGCAGCCTTTTTTATTGATACTATTCTGCGACTATGTTCACACAAATAACTAATTTGCTGCCGAGTGATTTTACGGTTTTGCAGTGGTTCGTGCTTTGCGTATGCGCCTTTCTGACCGGCGTGAGCAAAACCGGCGTTCCGGGCTTGGGTATTTTGATGGTGCCGCTGCTGGCAACGTTTTTCCCGGCGAAAACTTCCACAGGCCTGCTGCTGCCGCTTTTGGCAATGGCGGATTTGTTCGCGGTCGGCTATTATCATCGTCACGCCAGGTGGTCTATTATTTTGAAACTTCTGCCCGCTGCGCTGGTTGGAATCGCGGCGGGTTCTTTTGTGATGAGGCAGATTGACGACGACAGGTTAAGACCTGCGATTGGGGCGATTGTTCTGGCGATGCTGATTTTAAATTATTTCTGGGACAGGCGGAAAAATCAAACCGACGATGTTCCGCATCACTGGCTCTTTGCCGCGGCGATGGGTTTTCTGGCCGGTCTGACAACGCAAATAGCAAATGCCGCAGGACCGATAATGGTAATTTATCTGCTTGCGATGAAATTGCCGAAGTACGAATTTATCGGCACGGGGGCGTGGTATTTTCTGATTCTCAACTGGCTCAAACTTCCGATATTTATTTCCGAAGGAAGAATTGATTTGCAGTCTGTCTGTGCCGATGTCGCTATGCTGCCTTTGATTGCCATCGGAGCGGTTGCGGGTGTTTTAATCCTGAAAAAAATTCCGCAGACGTGGTTTAAAATTGTCGTTCAGTTATTGGCCGCCGCTGCCGCGATAAAACTTTTGACGCTTTGAAATTTATTTTTCACCACAGAGACACAGAGAAAAAATTATTAAAAACGATGGAATCGCCTATCGGCGATGAGATTTTATGAACCCTGCCATGGTGATGGCAGGGCTAAACACGATGAGGTTTTACATTTGTTTATATCTTGGTCCGCCGGCGCCTTCTGGGACTGTCCAGCGGATATTATCGAATGGGCATTTTCGCTGGCAGGTTTTGCAGTGCAGACAATTTGACGGGTTTGCCGGCCTGACTTCGCCGGCGACGGTTTCATATACGCCGGCAGGGCAAAATGTAATACAGGGAGCGTTGAATTTCGGGCAGCACTTCTGCGAGCAGATGTTTTTGTTTATTATAGTTAAATGGCTCGGCTGTTCCTCGCGGTGCTGGGTGGCGGCAAGAGCGGTGAACGTATCCTTATCGTAGCTTTTGGCGGGTTTGTATTTATATTTTGTGCCGGTCATAACGTGATAATCTTTTTCGATATTGAATTTGGGCATAAATTTCGCCAGTACCGACAGCGGCATTCCGAACAGCAAGCCGAGTTTGGCGACGATTTGTCTGAATCCTGCGGCGGTTTTCATTTCGTCGAGTACGCCGGCTGCGTTTAAAAGCTCGGTATATTTCGACGCGCAGGCGTTGAGATTATTTGAACTTTGGGCGATTGCGTTTCCAGCCGCTATGCCGGATTTGACTGCGTTGTGCAGGCCTTTGATTTTGAGCATATTCACAAAACCGGCTGAATCGCCGAGGAGCATCACGTTGTTTTTACCGATTGCGAAAGTATCCGGGCTTCGCGGGATAGCATAATAGCCGCCTTCTGGAATCATTTTCGCGCCAGCCTCGACGATTGAGCCGCCTTCTATGAATTGTTTTACAAATTTATGATTTTTAAAATTCGTCAGCGCATCCTGCGGATTAAAATCGCAGAATTTCCAGTCAAGTCCGACAATCATTCCGACCGCAATATGATTTTCACATACCGGATACATAACTCCGCCGCCGAACATCGCAGGGCCAAGCGCCGGTGTCCACAGCGGATAGCCCATCGCG
>Ga0209417_1006261_pt1 | contig 12338 bp, 8 predicted proteins | sample RifGroF2_FD_184002 | JGI IMG/M metagenome (GOLD analysis project Ga0209417, IMG submission 184002) | Groundwater microbial communities from Rifle, Colorado, USA - Groundwater F2 (SPAdes) (version 2) | ecosystem: Environmental > Aquatic > Deep subsurface > Groundwater | place: Rifle, Colorado... | reverse complement strand
ATTTGGTGTGTCTCTCCTTGAGGGCAGCTATGCAGGGTTGGTCTGTTGGCCTCCTCTGGTTGAGCCTGTTTACAATGACTGGCCTGATGAAGATGGTATAGAGGTGGACTTGGAATCTCCTATCTTGGATAGTAAGACCTTCACTATGAACTTCTCCAGTAAGGATGTACTTGGCAGGAGTAAGTTCTTGGAGATGCTCTCTTCCACATCTTACCATGAATTCTCTTTTGGGGAGTTAGGTATTGTCAGGAGGTTAAGGATGGTTGTTCAACCAAGCTTTGAGGAGTTGCAGGGGATGAGTCTTTTCAGCCTGGATTTCGTTGATGACTTCCCTTTGGATGGGATAGGGAATCCTTTGCCTGTTACACTGGGAGTCGCTTATCAAGGTCTTGAAATAGATGGGGTGGATATCTCCCATTTTGGGGTGCGTATGCTTGATGGTTGTATTAAGGAGATAGAGAAGCTTCCATCTGTCAAGGAGAATTTACTCATAAATACACACTTTTTGTGTGGGTCTATATACGATGGGGAGTATGTTTTCTTCAAATCTAAGGAGGTAACCCTGAATTTTCTCCTCACAGCACCCGAAATACACACTTTTTGGAACGATTATCACTCCTTTTTGTGTCACTTGACGAGGTCAGGTGAGAGGATTCTCTATGTTGACAGGTCTGTTTCGGAGTATAAGTGCTACTATTTGTGTGGGTCGGTGAGTGATTTTGCCATTGATGACAGGATTTGGTGTGAATTTTCAGTCACACTGGTCTTCACATCGTTCAGAGCAAAGGATTATGATATACTTCTAACCACTGAAAGTGGTGATTTGATTATTACAGAGGATGGAATTTTTGGGATTGATTTAGAGGGGATAGGATATGGGAATAGTTAAGAAGAAGTTGAGTGAACTGCCTGAATCAACATCACTTGATGGGCTGATTGTCTTGGCAGTTGATGGGATTACAAATAAGAGTTCAAAGGTCGGTATAGGATTATTGAAGGGTAACAGAGGTGATGTTGGGCCTATTGGCCCCACTGGCCCTATCGGCCCAAAAGGGGATAAAGGAGACAAGGGAGATATTGGATTGACAGGTATCACTCCTAATATCACAATGAGTGTTAATTCTCTTTCTCCTGAATCAGCACCTACAATAAGCAAGTCAGGTACAGCAGAGAGTCCTGTCTTTGTCATTGGCATCCCCAAAGGCAAGGATGGTGGTACTCCCACATTCAGGACTGGCACAAATGGTATAGAATGGAAGTATAGCAATGAAGCAGATACTTCCTTCCGTTCACTTGTCGGATATGATGTCTTGAAGTTGAAGTTTACTGACCTTGCCGCTTCAGATATCGCATTGCTTCAGAAACCTGCTACAGATAAAGTTCAGGATCTTGAATCGTGGAAGCAGGTTGCTGTATCAGATATTGGCAACGCCATCAGTGGAGCAAATCAGGCAAAAGACTCTGCCATTGATGTAGCAGAGCACCCTACCTACATAGGTGCAGACCACTATGTTTACCAGTGGAATAGGGTTTCTAAAGCATATCAGAAGACAGCTATCTATGTCAGGGGAGTACAGGGTATTCAGGGTGTCAAAGGTGATAGAGGTGATGCAGGATACACTCCAGTCAAGGGTGTTGACTACTTTGATGGAGCTCAAGGCCCAAAGGGAGATAAGGGTGATACAGGCCCAATCGGCCTTCAGGGTGTTCAGGGTATCAAGGGAGATACCGGCAAAAACATAGAGTTGTACAAAGGGACTACTCATATCCAGTGGAGAGTTGTTGGTGATAGTGTCTGGAAAGACTTGGTTGCCATCACTGCTCTCAAAGGTGATAAGGGTGATACTGGCTTGACAGGTTCACAGGGTATTCAAGGGCCTAAGGGAGATAAAGGCGACAAAGGGGATATTGGCCTTACTGGGGCTACTGGCCCTACTGGGAAGAGTGCTTACCAGTCGTGGTTAGAACTTGGCAATAGTGGTACTGAATCGGCTTTTATCCTCTCTTTAAAAGGTCAGAAGGGAGACAAGGGCGATACTGGTGCTATTGGCCCAAAAGGGGACACAGGCCCACAAGGTCTTCAAGGCCCAAAAGGTGATACTGGACTTCAAGGCCCACAAGGATTGAAAGGTGATACCGGTGCACAGGGCATACAAGGAATTCAAGGCCCTCAAGGGCCAAAGGGCGACACTGGAGCAACAGGTTCGCAAGGGCCACAAGGGTTGAGTGCATATCAGGTTTGGTTGAATGCAGGTAACTCTGGAACGGTAAGCACTTACTTGGCTTCACTCAAAGGGGCAAAAGGTGATAAAGGAGATACTGGGGCACAAGGTATTCAGGGATTACAAGGGATACAAGGCCCTAAAGGTGATAAGGGTGATAAGGGGGATACAGGTGCTACTGGAGCTCAAGGGCCTCAAGGCATACAAGGGCTACAGGGTGTGCAAGGCCCTCCCATACCACTATGGACTGGTACTCAGGCTCAATATAACTCCATCACTAAAGATGCTAACACATTGTACTTCATTATTTAGGCTATGTTGAGAATTGGCAATAATATCATAAGGGGTGTATATAAGGGTACGACTAAAATCTCAACCATCTACAAGGGTGGAACAAAGGTTTTCCCTGGCATAGAATACACCAACACTGGAGAAGATGTCGGCTCTTGGAGTTATCCAAACAACTATTCAAGAGTGAGAACAATAACGCCTTGGAGTCAGGGTGTGTATCAAGATGGAAGCTATGCTTCAAAGTCCTATGGCTCTTCTTATCAGCAATCTGAAACTGCTACTACCTCTTACCTCTATGGTGTGTGGAACTACTCTTCTGGTAATGAGAGCAGATATAGGGATGTTTCTCCAAGATATACCTTCTCCGATGGTGTGGTTAAGAGTGGTGACGCATTTCAAGAACTGGAGAATGGTATTCCAAGTTACTCCTATGGCACTTGGAACTACTATGATGGCAACTCATATAGGAATAGGGTTGTAAGTACATCTTACTCTTATTCTGATGGTGTTGTTAGGTCAGGCTCAAGCTACACTTCAAGCAACGAATATGGCTCTTCTTCATACAGCAGTTGGAGTTATACTGCTAGCGTTAGAAGAAGGAATATTCTCTACAGCTATGATGGAGGTAGCACTGTCAAGACAGGCCCTTTGACAGAAGAGTTTGCAACAGTTTTCACTGGTGTTTGGGATGGTAGCTACTGGAATGGCTCGTGTGGTACAAACTACTATTTTGTTGATTACAAGAAGGTAAGAGACCAGTATTCTTTCTCTGACACGACTACATATAGTGACTATTACAATGGAGAATCCAGAAGCAGAAGGATTGATGGTCAATGTGGTTGGGTGAGAGCTTGGACTGATTGGGCAAACACTGGATACACTTGTGATGCTTTTGGCAATATCGGAAGCTACTCTTGTAGTGGCACAACGACAGTCCGTTACTATCACCAACAGAGATTCTATCAGTACCCTGATGGAAGTGGAAGAACACAGACTGAGAATAGGGCGGGAGCTATCTACTCTTCCGAGAATGTAAATGGCCAGTGCGGTTATTCTTCTGGGCCACCAATGAATGAGTTACCGTATTATGGCTATTCGGATTATGAGACATTTGATTGCTACTATAGTGGTTATCCTTCATTCGAACAGATGGGTTCGCTTTGGATAAACGACTGGACAATGGAAGCATTAATTGACCCTCAGGGAACTACTTATGCTCCGCCAGGACTTTATCTTGTCACCGTAGGCCCTGATGTCTATTCTTCAGAATTTTTCCAAGTTTAAAAATATATAATTATGAAATACATTCATTTACAAGAAGGTTATGTTGATTCAAAAGAAAAGACAATAGAGTCAAATCAAATTGGAGTCACTCTTGATGACTACTATTCAGGCAAGTATGTTCCTCTCAATGAAAAGCAAATGGTTTTCCTTGAGAGTAACCCAGACATATCTCCCATAGAGGCTTTTCTTATGGTAACCACTCCTTCGCAGGAGGAGATTTTCCAACAGAGGAAGAGAGATAAGATATATCAGATTTACAGATACGACCAGTCAGAGGCTGTAAATGTATTCTTTGTAAACAATACTCCTATGTGGTTAAGTCGCTCTGCAAGGGCTTCTCTTTACACAACATTAAATGCGTATAAGGCAAATAATAAAGAGTTAATAACCTTATGGACATCAGGAGCAAGTCCAATTCCGATAACACTGAATCTAACTGTATTTGAGTCTTTGCTTATGTCACTGGAGATATATGCAAAAGAGTGTTATGACAAGACATCAGAACACAAAGCAAATGTATCAAGGATAGAGACTATTGAGGAGTTGATAGCTTACGACCACACATTCGGTTACCCAGAAAAGTTGAGTGTTCAGATATGATTATTTACGACAAATCAGGAGTGAAGATTGTGGATCTCGTTGTAAGAGATGACAGCTATTCCTACACAGCATTGATGGGAGAAGATACATTGAATCTCTTCTTTTCCCTACCAAACTATGTAGAGATACCTGTTGGCTCTTACTGCGACTTTGAGGGAGAGAGATACACTCTTGAGAGAGCAAATAACTTTAAGAAACATGGTTTAAGGAATTATGAATACTCCCTTATCCTTGATAGCAACCAGTCACGACTATCCAAGTACAGATTGAGGAACACCATTGACAAGAGATTGAAATTCAGCTTCACTGGCAAACCTATTGAGCACCTTCGCTTACTTGTGGATAACCTCAATCTCAGGGAGCAAGGTTGGTCTATAGGCACTTATATTGATGCTCCCGAGAAGGTTGTCAATTACAATCACACTACCTGTGATGATGCTTTGAAACGCATTGCTGAAGAGTTTCAGACAGAGTGGAACATCTCGGGGAAGGCAATTTCTCTTGGTAAGGTTGAGTTTAACAAGGATAATCCCCTCCCTCTCTCTTATGGTCGTGGCAATGGCTTCAAAACAGGTATAGGAAGGTCAAATCTTGACAATTCCAGACCTATTGAGGTGCTTTTCGTGCAAGGAGGAAGTAAGAATATAGATGCCTCTAAATATGGCTCAAAAGAGCTTCTTTTGCCCAAGAATCAATCTTTGGTTTATGAAGGGAAAACTTACATAACAGATAGTGATGGACTCTCTGTTCGTATGGGTGATAAACCTCTTTCAACATTTGAAGAGGGTAGCCTTGATTGTTCAAACATCAGCCCGGGAAGAGTTGGAGAAGTGACTTCAGTTGAGGTGGTGGATAGTGAAAGAAACTTCTACGACTTCATGGATTTGACTATTCCAGATGGCCTTAATTACTCACAACATAGGATTGCAGGGGAGAAGGTAACTGTCATCTTCCAGACAGGAATGTTGGTAGGGATGGAGTTTGAGATTGAACAGAATGATGTTGCTCTCACTGGCTATGTACACGCAGAGAGAAGATTTAAGTTAGTACCACAAGAACAATATGGCCAGACAATGCCTAATGATATCTTCTGTCCAAAGATAGGTGATAAGTATGCTGTTTTTGGTATCTCTCTTCCAGAATCTTACATCTGCGATAATGTCAGCAGGAGTGGTGCAAGTTGGGATATGTTCAGAGAGTCGGTGAAGTTTCTCTATGAGAACGAACAGCAGAGATTTAGCTTCACTGGTGTCCTTGATGATATATGGGCAAAGAAGAATTGGGTTAATATCGGAGGCAAGATTAAGATAGGCGGTTATATCAGTTTCAGTGACACACAGTTTCAACCAGAAGGGGTGCTTATTCGCATTACTGGAATCAAGAAGTATGTCAATAATCCCTATGCTCCAGAGATAGAGTTGAGCAATGTTACTTCATCCTCACCTATCACCAGTGATTTGAAGAAGATTGATGAGAATGAGGTTGCTGTGGATGAGTTACATCAGCAATCTATCTCCTTTGCCAAGAGAAGATATAGAGATGTGAGGGAGTCTATGGATATGTTGAGCAAGGCTATTGAAGGCTTCTCTTCAGGTATCAACCCTATTTGGGTACAAACGATGAGCCTTCTTGTTGGTTCGGAGAGCCTTCAGTTTAGATATGTAAACAGCAAGACAATTCCTTCACCTGTAGAGCCCTATTTCAACTATGATGATTCCACAAAGAGGCTATATGCAGGTTCGGGAATTGTTCAGCATATGACTCTTGGCATCAAGTCAATATCTCCTACACACTCTGCCTCTGAGTACAGGTATTGGGATGTAGCTTCATTTGAGTCACCTTCACTGACCGATGGGAGTGCCTACTATCTCTATTTGAAGTGTCAAAAGACAGGTAATATCGGCTCTTATCTGTTGAGCAAAACCTCTTTTCAAATGGATGGGGGTGATGGCTTTTATTACCTGCTTGTAGGCACTCTCTCTTCTGAAAGGGAAGGATCACGAAGTTTCAGGACTCTCTATGGGTATTCAGCAATTGAGGGAGGAAATATCACTGCTGATAAGTTCATCAGTCCTGATGGTACGACATACATCAACCTCTCCACTGGTGAGATTGGAGGCAAGATTAAGTTTCTCTCAGGCTCTTCAGGTTTGGAGAATGTGCAGGGTTGGAATGATATGAGCCAAGCGGTGTCCAATGCTATCACTTCTGCCCAAAACGCAAATGCACAGGTGGGTAGTCTGGCTGACTATGTGAATGGTGCTTTTGCTGATGGTGTGATTGAGACAGCAGAGGCAAAGGCAATAGCAACATATATACAGAAGGTCAATGAGAGCAAGGCAATTGCTGAAGCTTCGTATAACTCGCTGTATAATAATCCCCACTTGAGCCAAGTAAAGAAGGATGCTCTCCAGAGTGCCAAAAACACACTTTGGGCTTCTATTACCAATCTTGTCAATGCTGTCAATAGTGCCATTGCAGATGGTCACACCACACCGCAGGAGAAGGCAGTAGTTGATACCAGATATGCAGAGTATGTTAGTGCCTATTCATCCTTTGTAGTTATATCTGAGGATGCAGGAAAGTCCATTATGGATGCAATCAGGGATTCTCTTGCCTCCTTTGAGTTTATCAAGATGGCTATGAGTGGCTCAACGGAGGTGCAGGGTGGTTTGATACTTTCCAATATGATGATGTTGAAAAACCTTGCAGGGGCTATTGTTGCAGGGATGTCAGGTATCACTGGTGATAATGTCTTTCTCTTCGCTGATGAGAATGGAGGTTATCAGAAGGCAATGAATAAGAAGAGCATGTTTCTTCTTGCAAAGGATGGAACTGCTAATATCGGTCTGTTAAAGGTCTCAAAGAACTCAATAGCCATCTGTGAGAAGCTTGTAGATGAGCAAGGAAGATTCAATGGTTTAGGGAATGAGATTGTCCGTTTTCAGGATACCCCTATCCCTCCATTCACTGATTTGATTTCTCATGTCAACGCAAGTGTAAACTACTACGGAGGGACAATGATTCACAGCGGAGCAAAGACAGGAGACTTTGGATATAGTGATTTGCTTATTGTTAGTGGTGTGGAGAGCTTCTCTTTGAAGGTGACTGGCACTCTGTATGTTTTTGTCAATAACGACTACTACACCCCAATAAGCGACAGCTTCTGTTCTGCTGCTTTGGTTCTTTATAGATATGAGAATGGGGTTTATACTCACGAAAGGGTTGTGGATAATATCTCCATCTATGAAAGTGTGCCAGGAGTATTTCAGGACACAAAGCAGGTGGATATATCCTTTGGCCTTTCATCAGGCACTTATGCCATAAGAGGAGAGTATGTCATTCAAACCAAAGGGACAGACTCGGCAGAACTTAACATTAGGGATTTCATGCTTACTGCTTCGGGTAGTAGTGCAAACAAATGTTTGATTTTCGGTTCAAATGGATTTGTCAGGATCAAGGATGGGGAGAATTACACATACATATCAGATTCAATGGTGGCGATGAAAGGACTGCCTTCATCAACAGGTGTTGTGGGCTCTGGCCAGTTATATAGAGATTCAAATAATTTTATAAAGGTTTCATAATTAATTAAAAAGGAGGATTGTAGAGATGGAAATTTGGAACAGTATTGCAGAGATTGTAGTCAATCAGACAGGCTACTTATCAGTGATGTATTTTGCAGTTGTCTTACTTGTTGCTTTGGATTTATGGTCTGGAGTAAAGAAGGCAAAACAGAGAGGGGAGGCTACTATGTCACAGGGTTACAAGCGAACTATAGACAAGTTGGCAAAGTATTTCAACACTTTGTTGGTACTTGGGATAGTGGATATAGTGATACTCATATCACCACTTTACCCATTGAGTAAGGTGTTTCCTTCATTCCCTTACTTTTCATTGGTAGGAGTGCTGTTTGTCGCTTTTATTGAGATGAAAAGTATCAGGGAGAAGGCTGAAGACAAGAGGTCGTACAAGAGTGCCAGTATCCTTGTAGGGAAGATAATTGAGAGCAAGGATGATGTTCAGAAGATTATTGAAGAGGTCATTAATTATATGAATATGACTGATAAGAAGTACTTGGAGAAATACGAAAAAGTGAAGGGAGATGAAGAGGATAAGGAGAGTTGTTCAGGCAAGTGCAAGGGAGTTCAATCTTGAGTATGCCTCACTTATGGCTTTCATTGAGGTAGAGAGTTCCGGTCAAGGGTTTGGTAAGGATGGGAGACTAATTATTCAGTTTGAGCCATTCTGGTTTATTAAACTTACTCCCAATCCACCATTTACTAAATGGAGTAAAAATGGTGTTGAAGGCCAGTCAAGGGAGTGGGAGGCTTTTGAAGATGCTTGTCGTATAGATAAGAGAGCAGCTATGGAGAGCACATCCATTGGTTTAGGTCAGATTCTTGGTCTGCACTGGAGGAGATTGGGATATACTTCTGTTCAGGAGATGTGGGATGATGCAATGAAAGGGATAGAAAGGCAGGTATGGCAGATTTGTAAGTTCATTGATACTGACAGGAGGTTAAGGACTGCACTTGATAGAAAGGATTGGCATATTGTTGCTTCAATCTACAATGGAGCAGGGTATCAGAAATTGGCTGAAAAGTTAGGCAGAGAGCCTTATAATATCTCTCTTGAGAAGGCTTATAGGAGGCATAGTGTATGAGAAGGTATGCTGTTATTGTGGTTTTGATTTTATGCCTCTTTGCAGTAGTTATGTACTTCAGGGAGGTAGTCAAGGAGAACATTCGTCTTGAGAGAAATCAGGTGGCTTTGCTATCCGATTCTCTCTCTCATTACAGAACCAAGACTGGTGAGTTAGTCAGTAGTGTAGAGCAGTTGGAGATGACAATAGGTGAGTTGAAAAGACATCGTTCTGAACTTGTTGGTCAGTTGAAAAGTATGAAGATAAGGCTTCGTGATGTCAAGAGTTTGAGCACAACAGCTATTGAGAATAGGGTGGAAGTGTTTGTCCCCATCAGGGATACCGTCTATGTTGACACTGGAAAGGTGGTCAAGGCACAATCTTTTCATTGGTCTGATACTTGGACTTCTATTCAAGGAATTATTCAGAATGATAGTGTGAGGGTTAAGTATCAAAGCAGGGATACTTTGCTTCAGGTGGTTAGAGTTATTCCTAAACGATTTCTATTCTTCAGGTGGGGAGTTAAGGAGATTAGACAGGATGTAAAAGTGTCGAATCCCAATACTGTCGTTACTTACAGCGAATTTATCAAAATCGCAAATTAATTGAGAAGTGTTAAATAATTGATAAAGAGTGGTTATAGCCACTCTTTTTTGTTATATTTAGACAAAATTTTGGCTGTTGTCATAAGTTGGCAAAAGCATATTTTAGATTTGTAAAAAATTCACAATAATATGAAAACAGATTACTATTCTTACAAAGGAGAAAAATTTTCATGCAGGAATTGTGGATGGACCGGAACAGGAAAGGATGTAGAGATGGGTGAAATGTTTAAAGATGGTTTTGAGGTAAATTGTCCTAATTGCCATGAACACTTTCCTGGATTAATTATGTTTCCGATGATTGAAGAGGTTTTAGAAAAGGGTTCTAAAATAGACAAACTTGCTGCATCTGCTATGAAGAGCTCACAAGAAAAATGGCTCGCTTCTCTTCTTAAGAATATAAATCAACTTCCAAACTTGGGAGATGATATTATGTGTTTTACACTTAAAGAATTAAAAGTTGATGGAGAAGATTTCATTGTAATAACCTATAATGAAGAGGTTGTTTGGAAAGAAATCAGAGTTTATGAATATTATGATCGCTTAATTGAAATCGGCCAATTATTTAAGAAAAAATATGGTAAGCGGATGGTTGATATTGTTCCAGAAGTTGATGGTCTTTACCTATATGGAGACAGTTGTAGCTCAGCTCAGTTAATTGATAAATTTAGAGAAGAACTTAGAGCAAATAGATAGAACATGTAGGAGCTTTGAAAATTATATTCTTTAAAAGACTGACTTGGATTCTCTCCGTACATTCATTTGTTTTCAAACTGAATCAGACTATTCAAAAGTTTCATTTAATATTTGAATTCAGCAGACAAAATTTTGGGTATTATCATAAGTTGACAAAATAATTATTGAACCTTCTTCAAAAACAAGTTAGATAGCTAAAAGATATGGGATTAAATAAGTGTTATATAGATATCTAATTGACATATTGTAGTACAATGTTGTATTGTAAAATTAGGGATTTACCCTAACTTTGGGGTATATCTGAGTTAAAATGAATGAGTAATATCACTACATATCATGCGAAGTACTTTGCCTTTGAACTAACAAAGAAAAGTCCTTCCGATAGTATGCAGAAATTTGCCTCTACCCTTGTTGATGCTCAGGTAGATTTAAATCCACATCAAGTTGATGCGGCTCTTTTTGCCTTTAGGTCACCACTATCCAAAGGGGCGATTCTTGCCGATGAAGTAGGTCTTGGAAAAACAATTGAAGCAGGTTTGGTAATATCCCAGAAATGGGCAGAAAGAAAAAGGAAGATTCTTATAATTACTCCTGCAAGTTTAAGAAAGCAATGGTCTCAAGAATTGAAAGACAAGTTTTTCTTAAACTCAATTATCCTTGAGGCAAAATCATTTAATGAAATAATTAACAGAGGCAATTTAAACCCATTCAATCAGCACGATATTGTCATTTGTTCTTATCAGTTTGCAAAAACTAAAGAACCATACATCAGATTGATTAATTGGGATTTGTCCGTAATAGACGAGGCACATAGGTTAAGAAATGTCTATAAGTCAAATAATAAGATTGCTCGTTCTATTAAAAACTCATTAGAGTCTGTTCCAAAAATACTACTTACAGCCACTCCACTACAAAACACATTATTAGAATTATATGGTTTAGTAAGCGTTATTGATGACTATGCTTTTGGAGACCTGAAGAGTTTTAAATCTCAGTATAGCAGGGTCGGTGGCAGTTCGGAAGAGGATTTGTTTTATGAACTTAAAGAGAGACTCAAGCCAATTTGCAAGAGAACTTTGAGAAGGCAAGTGCTTGAATACATCAGATATACAAATAGAATTGCTCTTGTAGAAGAATTTTATCCGACCGCAGAAGAGCAAGAGCTTTATGACCTTGTGACCGAATACTTGCAAAGAGAAAGCCTATATGCTTTACCATCTGGGCAAAGAAAGTTGATGACTCTAATTTTAAGGAGATTGTTGGCATCTTCAACTTATGCTATTTCAGGTACACTTGAGGCTTTGAGCACTAAGCTTGAGCATATAGTAAAGGATAATGGTGATAATGACAATTCTGAAGATATAAGTGACAACTTTGAAATGTACGATGAGCTACAAGAGGAGTGGGAAGGAGAGGATTATGATTCAGACGAGGAGAGAGATGAGGATATGGAACATTATTCACCATACGAAATTGAGCAGATTAAGGCAATAAACTCTAAGGGAGAGAAGTTATTTACTGCACTTCAAAGGGGATTTGATGAGATGGGAAGGATAAGTGCTCCAAGAAAAGCTATAATTTTTACAGAGAGTACTCGGACGCAGAAATATGTTAGGAGCTTACTTGAATCTTCTGGGTATAGTGGTAAAATAGTTCTTTTTAATGGCACAAACACAGACGATATATCAAAGAAAGTCTATAATGATTGGATAGCCAAGAATAAGAATACAGACAAGATCACGGGCTCAAAATCGGCAGATATGAGAGCCGCTCTTGTTGATTATTTCAGAGATGAGGCAACAATAATGATTGCAACAGAAGCAGCAGCCGAAGGAATTAACCTCCAATTCTGTTCAATGATAATTAACTATGACTTGCCCTGGAATCCACAGAGAATTGAACAAAGAATTGGTAGATGTCACCGTTACGGACAAAAGCACGATGTTGTAGTAATCAACTTCCTTAATAAAGCTAATGCTGCTGACATTCGGGTATATG
>Ga0209417_1006260_pt1 | contig 12346 bp, 21 predicted proteins | sample RifGroF2_FD_184002 | JGI IMG/M metagenome (GOLD analysis project Ga0209417, IMG submission 184002) | Groundwater microbial communities from Rifle, Colorado, USA - Groundwater F2 (SPAdes) (version 2) | ecosystem: Environmental > Aquatic > Deep subsurface > Groundwater | place: Rifle, Colorado... | reverse complement strand
CAATCTTTTTATTTTTGCCTGTATTACCCCCTAATTGATGAATAGCAGCATAAGCTTTATTTGTACCGACTACGGCAGAATTATCATCAGATTTGCTCGTAATTGAAGCAGCAAGTTCACCTCTGACTTGTAAAATCCTGCCAGGCCAATATCCTTTTTTAATTCGTTGTTTTATTGTAGTTTTGGCGAGTGAATTCCATCTTTCAGGTCTTCCTTCTTTTTCAAAATTTTCTTCTGTTGAATCCATCATAATTGCGGTAATATTTTTCATAAGCGGACGCAGATTTGCTGTTTTGGAAATTAACTTTTTTAAAAGCTGCTGAATTTCTTTGTCATCAACCTTTATTTCTATCGATTCCGGCATTAAATTTCTCCTTCTTGAAAATTCGCCTGAAACGGCATTTCGGACGGGCTAAGCCCGCCCTGCAGACTCTGCGAATTTTCGCTCAATCGGATAATTGGCTATTAAAAGTTCTTTGAACATTTTGTTTTTCCTGTCTGCACCCTGTTTATTGTTGATTCCGTTACGCCGTTCAAGTGCAATCATTTCATAGCCTGTATAAAGCTCACGGATTTTTGGCGAATCATCATAGGAAAGCAAAAACCTGCCTTGAATCTTACCGAGAACTTCTCTTAATCGCTCATGACCAAAGGCTTTAGTTGAAGTCGTAAAATATCCTGCTCCGCAAGAATAAGGCGGGTCGCAGTAAAAAAATGCATTTTCGTGGTCATATTGTTTTATTAAGTCTTCAAAATCTTTATTTTCGACCAAGACTTTATCGAGTCTTTTATGAATAGCATCGATTTTAAATAATACATTTGCTTGGCTTTTGCTTGCACCGCCGCAAGAAACTTTTGTGCACCCATAGCTTTCACCTCTGCCTCCAAAAGAACGGGTTATAAGAAAGAAAAATTGCACAGCCTTTTGAATATCAGTTATTGGTTTTATTGTCAAAAACTGTGTGAACATTTCCCGACTGCCTAATAAATATTGCAATTCTTCTTTTAAGGCATTAGGATGATATTTTACGATTCTGAATAAATTTACAAGCCTGCCATCAAGGTCGTTATAAACTTCGAGGTCAGCCCATTTATCGTGGTAAAACAATATCCAGCCTCCTCCTCCAAACGGCTCTAGATATGAAACAATGTCTGTGGGTATTAGCGGAGCTATTTTTTTGCGAAGCAAACGCTTGCCGCCGACCCAGTTAATTAAACATTTTGTGTCAATTGTTCCCATTATTTTGCCTCCATTGTTTTAAATTTCCGGGATTGTAACTCCAACCTGCATCAGGTGAAACTTTATGACCTGTTAATGAATCCGTATAAACTGCAACAGGCTTCTTTTCACCTGTCCTCTTGGAAATAACTCTCATCTCTTCTGATAAATGCTCTTCTGAAGAATCAACATCAAGGTTTCTGTTTTTTAAATTTTCATCTGATAATGCTCTGACCCTGCATCTGCATCCCCAACCATTTGGCGGGTAAAAGGAATTCCAAAACTCATCGTCATACCTGAAAACTCTTCCGTTGAGCATTGCGTGAGACGGTCTGGTTCTCCTGTCCATAACAGCTACATACTGAAAATACGGACGATTTTCCGTGTTATCAATTTGTTCTTTGTACCTGCCAGCCATATAGGAAGTCTGGATATTTGTCCTGTAAATTGTTTTTAACCGCCATGGAGATCCAAGTTTAATAGTAACTGTTTCTTCTCCGTCAGAAATTAATGATTTGTCCTTTATCAGCTTGCGTTTAATAAGTTCATCCCTGACCTCTTCGGGAGTTCCTGAAACAATTCCCCACCAGCCTTTATTTTTCAGCTTCGGTTCAAGTTCTTTTTGAAATTGTTGCAGGGTAAGCCCTTCATCCAATGATTTCTGAACAATTTCTCTGATATCGGTTAAAATATCTTCACGCATAACCTTCGCAACGGTAAAAGACCTTGTATGCGAGTCCTGCCAAACTTCATGCCAGTCCCAAGAAAACTTATAACCTTTGGCTTTAAGGTATTTTATAGCCTGCTCCGGCTGAAGAGTTATCAGATATTTTATGTCAGGCTGCATTTATTCTTTCCTCTGCCATTTTTGCGTATTCAGGATTAAGTTCAATGCCAAGCCAGTTGCGGTTTAGTTTTTTAGCGACTAAACCTGTTGTACCTGAGCCCATAAAAGGGTCAAGAACAATCCCATTTTCAGGACAGCCTGCTTTAATAGGTGTTTCAATAAGCTTTGGAGGATATACAGCAAAGTGTGCCCCGCTGAAATTTGTTGTTGAAATGTTCCAAACTGCTCGTTTATTTTTACCGGTAAGTTTTCCGGTTAAAACTTTTTGCTGAATTTTTTCAAAGTTTTCTTTGCTTAACCCTTGATAGTGAGAGCCTTTGTTTTCATTACATCCGGTTTTACAGCGTTTTATAGTTGATTCTTTGAATGGTTCTATTTGCTGTTCAAAATAATATTTGCGTTTTTTAGAGAAAAAGAAGAAATATTCAAAATCGACTGTGAATCTGTCTTTTGCACTTGTCGGGGTACAGTTTGGTTTTTGCCAAATGATAACATTTCTTAAAATCCAGCCTCTGTTGACCATTGCCACTGCAAACTTAAAAGGAATAAGCATTAAGCTTTTATCGTGCTTGCCTTTTGAGGGTGCAGCTTTTGGCAGATAACTTAAATCATTCAGCAGTATCGAGTTTTTTCCTTTTGAATGTCCGGCAGATGATATACCCATACAACTTCCGCCATAAGTATCTCCAAGGTTCACCCAGCAAGTTCCCGAGTCTTTAAGCACTCTTTTTACTTCATCAAAAATACTGCAAAGATGCTCGATGTAGAGATCAAAATCATGTTCTGACCCCAGTTCGCCTTGCCACCCATCATTCCAAGTAACAGGATTTGTGCCGTAATTTCTTAATCCCCAATACGGAGGCGAGGTTAACGGTAGTGCTTCAAGCTTAAATACAGTAACTCATAATCTAGGTATAAGTAAAAGATTCATTACGCATCAATTACAAGCAGAGGTAATATCTGCAACAACAGGTTTTACGGTTGGGGATATTTTAGATTTAGCTGCATCTAGTTCTGAAGTTGCAGCTAATTATGGTTATGGCATACAAAAATACAGTAACACCGCATCAAAATTGTCACTTGATACCAGTGTAGATTTTATTAGACTGGATACTAATAATGCGGTAGCGGTGCTGTCAACCGCGCTGAAATTTTACTTAGATGCTAAAAGGAGTTTCTGATAATGCAAATAATAAATAAAAATACAAACCTAAAGATAAACATTGATTTTCAACCAACAATAGAAAATCTTATAGCTTACAATTACTATCCTGATTATATTGAAGTTCCTATCGAGTTATATGACAAAGATGTTGAAGTTATTGAGGGAGAAATATTAGAAAAACCTGTTGATTTAGAAAAGTTAAAACAGCAAAAAATATTAGAAGTAGAAAATGGTTATACAAACTCATTTTTAAACGGACTTGAATCTTCTATAGGAATAAAACTGCATATTAAACCTGAAGACCAGCTTAATTATATCGGGGCGATGATTGCAACAGCTTCTTTGCAAGATTTTGATATATTACCATTTCCTATGATTGATTTTGACGGTGTTGTTCATCAAATAACAAAAGGTCAGGCAACTACGGCATATCTTGAAATTGTAGGTTATAAGGCACAAATGGAATCAAAAAGAGCGGCTTTGCTCGGACAGATAAAAGTTGGAACGATTGATAACATTGAGGAGATTGTATGGCAGCAGTAAATGAGTTAAGAACAGGCGACATGATTGCTTTCAAAAAAGGAAAGAACCTTGTTGCGGCGGTCATTCATCTTTTTACAAATTCTGATGTGAATCATGTAGGAATTCTTGTGAAACTTTACAACGGAATCGGTCACGATTTCCCGTTTATGATTGAAGCCAATCCCGATGATGTTGAATACAGTTTTTTGCCACGAAAAATTAAATCTGAAAAAGACGAAATCTATGTTTACAGATTAACAGATGAAAACTACAAAAAACTTAATGAGAATCTCGATTCTTTTTATGAATTTATGAATGAGCAAATCGGCAAGGCTTATGATTATCCGCAAGCCATAGAAACAGTTATCGACAAAGTTTTTGATAAAACAATATCAAAAGATTCTTACTCCAAATTTTTCTGTTCAAAATTAGTCGGAGCAATATATTTGCAGGCAGGAATTATTACACCTGAAATGCTTACAAAATCAGGATTCAAATGCGTTTCAGAATTAACTCCGGCTGATTGTTGCAGTTTACCGATATTCAAAGACAATATAAAAATTACAAATTCAGAACAGGAGGCAAAAAATGTTACAAGCAAAAATTGAAAATTTTACAGAAAAAGAAATCGGTTGCAGATGTTGCGGCAAAGTTAATGTCAGTGACAAAGGTTTAATTTGTTTGCAGGCGTTTAGGTATTACCTGAATAATAAGTTTAAAAAGAACATCAGACTTAATATTGAATCAGGCTGTCGCTGTATTCAGCACAATAAAAATGAAGGCGGTGAAAAAAATTCCCGCCATGAATGCGAAACTAAAAAATCTGATGCTTTTGATTTAACCAGTCCTGATATTGATTACAAGACAATTTATCAGTCTGCGGTAGACTCAAAACTCTTCTCCACGATAATTCGCTACGACATAAAACATTTTGTACACACTGATACAAGACCACGAGCAAATTATTCAATAGAAGCTTGGGCTTGGAATAAATAACGTGTCTGATTGTAAAACTATTCCTTCTTTTGCGACCTATTCTGTCAATGGCACGCTAATGTGTGATTGTCAGTAATTACAGGAGAAACAAATATGACAAAAACACAAACAGAAACAGCATTTAAAAGCAGAAAAGATTTCAGAAGCTTTGTCGCAGAAGCAGGAAAAGAAAAACTGGAAGAAATTATCGGATCAAACCTGCAAATTTTATCAGTATCAGAAGAATCAACGGATGAAAAGGCAGATATTTTAGCAGTTTGCAATATCCACGAAAGAACAGTTATCGAATGCGAACTGAAACAAAACATCAAAACTCTTGCAGGACTTTTAAAACACGCATCAAGTTACAATGCAAAAAACATCTTATGGCTGGTAAACCAAGAAATTCCAGATGCAATCGACACAGCAAGCTGGCTCAGTAAAATCATATCCCACGAAGTCAAGCTGTACATAATCAAATGCTTTATAAAAAATGATGAAGTATGCTTCAAAACTCTTTTAATCCCATCGGCAAATACTTATCAGAGACCTAAAGCTAAAATTACAAATACCAAAGAAAACCAAGAAAAATTCTGGCAGGAATTTCAAAAATATACAGCGGAAAATAATCTCCCACTAAAAATTAATCCTGCACCGCAACACTGGCAATACGTTTCAATAGGTATGCAGGGTGTTTCAATCCAACTCACAATAAATACAACCAAAAATAATATCGGTTGTGAACTTTTAATAGCAAATGACAAAGAATTATTTTACAAACTGGAGGAGCATAAGAAAGAAATAGAAAAACAGCTTGGCAAACTTGATTGGCAAGCTTTAGAAGGAAAGAAATCATCAAGAATAAGAGCAACAATGGACTTCAACATTGAAAATGCAAATTTTGAAGAAGGAATTTTATGGCTAATAAATACAATCGATAAGTTCAAAGATATATTCAGCAAGCACCTAGCCTGACTGCCTCCTTTCAATAGCCCCATCACGGGGGCTTTTCTTTCCCCAAAACAATGTGTTGTTATGATACTTCTTGCCCTTAAAATACTTCCATTCCCACTAATGCACGGTAATCTGTGATTATAGACAAATAAAGGAGACGAAAATGATTAAAGTAATTATGTGTACCCTGCCAGAACTAAACGAAGTACAAGTAAGACCGCAAGATGTAGAAATTAAAAACGGTAAATACTATGTAAACGGAGTCCAACATTCAATAACAGTCGGCGGATCTGAATTATTACAAGTATTTTACCTCGGAGCACAATTAGCCTTAGATAAAAAAATCACAAAAAATCATGTCCAAGAAGCACAAGCAATTAAATTATAGGAGAAATAAAAATGACAAAAACAGCGTATAAAGAACAACTTATCGAAAAAATTTCATATTTATCAAGCAGTCAATCTGTTTCTTATAGAGAAATCTTAAAAATTAATGATAAAAAAATTAAATTTTTGATTAAATCTGATTCTTACAGAATTCAATGCTATGCAAAAGCGTATGTTCTTAAAAATGATGAGTGGGTCGAAGTTTACTCGGTTCCTTACAGTGAAATGTTTACACCTGATAGCCTTGCATACAAAAAGGATTATTCAAAACGTCCTCAAGATGCTTTAGATGAATTTGCAAAAGATAAATGCAGACTGCTTGCATTAACCAAAGAAATTCTGTTTTAGAGATTGTGTCAGATTGTTGCAACTTGCATATTTATTTGCCACAATGACTCGCTATTCCTGCAATGAGAGTTATTCTGTCAATGTGGACAACAATTAAAGGAGAAAAACAATGCAAACCCTTACAGACAAAGAAAAAAGAAATTTCAAAAAGTTTAGAGCAGAATTAACAAGAATATCTCAAAAATACGGAGTCGCAGTAAAATCAATCGGAAACCTTATGATAGGCGAAATTGCTGATATAGAATACAGTGACGACCCAGAAAGCGGCGACTTATACCCGGAGATTTTAATGTGGGCTGAAGACGTAGAAGAATAATAAAAAAACAAATAGGAGCTTAAGCTATGATTAACAAAAAAGATTGCGAAAATTTGCTGGAACTTCAAGGCGAAATTCAATCAGAAATAGAATTTCTGGAAGGGCTTTTTGATGAAATCAACAAAATAACTGACAACCCAAAAGATTATACAAAAAAAGATTTGTCAGAATACTTGAAAAATCTGTTAAAAGATAAAAATAAAGTTTAAAGTTACGACACATACCAACCATTTTCTCCTTTTGCACGGTAACATCTCAACGGTTACAGAGATAAGGAGATTTTTTATGACTAAAATTGATTTCAAAACTTACATGAATGGTGTTGGTACCGACTTAAAAACTTCTATTGATGATATTATCGACACAATTATTACTCTTAACGATGATGTTGAAAAATTAAAAACCAAAACATCTAAGCCAAACAAAGATGCGGCAAAGGCTTTACTCGAATATGTTGGTATGGATGAAGGCAAAACAAAACAAAATCTTGAAACACTCTGCGGCAAAGAAATTCAACAGTATTTTAAGTGGCTTGAAGATTACTGCTCCGATCATAACTGCACGCAGGAAGAAGCTTTAAAAAGAATAATCGATGAAGATTAAAATTTCATAAGTTCATCAAGAGAAATTTCAAGACTTTCCGCAATTTTATTAAGAGTTGAAAGCTTCGGATCAACAATACCGTTTTCAATCCTGCTTAAAGTCGACTTATTCAAGTCATTTTCATACGCAAGCATATTAAGAGAGAGGCTTCTGGCTTCTCTCAATTTTTTTAAATGCTCGCCAAATTTTTTACAAATATTATTTTCGTGTTGCATACATGGAATTCTAATGTTAATTTATGTTTTATGTGTTCCACGCATGCAACCATACTTTAATACAAAATAGAAGGAATTTTTTATGAATGAAGAAAAAGAAAAACTTTTAAGAGAGCGGCTGACTATTCTAAAAAGCAATTTGGAAACCGCAAATATGTGTATAAATTCTGCTCTTGAGGTTCTTAATAATCTTGAAGATTTTAAAGACCTTCTTCACAACTGGGAGAAGTACCACGATATTTTCAAGAAATAGCCGTTATCGGTTATTAAAAATTTTCTTAATTTTCTGTAAAAAGATAAAACTCCGGAGGTTAAATAAATGTTTAAATTATTTATAAAATTAATAATTACAATGATATTCAGCTTGTCCCCTCTTGTTTCTTTGGCTAAAAATGTTCCTAATAGTTCTGTGATTGTGCAAAGAGTAGTTGACGGGGATACGATAAAAGTTATTTATCAAAGTAAATTAGAATCCGTACGCCTTATTGGGATTGACACTCCTGAATCACGAATAAATAAAAGAGCTTATCTTCAAACTCAAGAATACAACAAGGATGCAGAAACAATAGTTAATCTTGGAATAAAAGCAAAAGAATACACAAACTCACTAGTTAAAGCCGGTGACAATGTCAGACTTGAATTTGATGTTCAGCAAAGAGATAAATACCAACGGCTTTTAGCATATGTGTGGCTTAAAAACGGCAAAATGCTTAATGAAGAAATAATTAAAAACGGATATGCTATGCCTCTTACAATTCCGCCGGATATTAAATATGAAAAAAGATTTCTTCAGGCATATAAATACGCAAGAGAGCATAATCTCGGTTTATGGAAAGAATAAATTTTGCAATAAAAATGCCTGCCGGAGCAGGCTGGAGATTTGTAAAATGCACTTGGGTAATTTTTATGAACATTGGCTTTGTTCAGCCTGATTATTTTCGTGTTGCTTGAATTTCCAGAGAATTTTTTTAATATAATCTTCAGTAACTTTGCAATTTAAAGCAAGTGCCATTCTGCTTTTTTTAGTTCCGTCAAAATTCCTGCAAATATAGTTGTTGCGTATTTTTTTGAGACCGTTGCCGGGAATATTTATCGTGATGCCCGGCATATCAGACATTATTTTAACTGCAAAATCAATCCCGTAATAATCCGCAACTATTCTAATGTCGTCATTTGGCAAGTCTTTCACGGTTAAATTTTCCAGCCACAACTCGGATTCAGCATTCATAGTCATGATCTCCCATGTTTTTAATTATTAAGAATCTGAATATATGACAATGAAAAACCTGCCTGATTTAATAAATCCGGTCTTTCTGATTATTTTGGATGAGAAAACCAATTAAAAAGGTAAACAGCAATTAATGCAATATCTTTTTAGAAGTAAAATAGAACCACTCACCTATCAACTGAATTGTTAATCAAGTTTTAAATTCCATACTACAATAATAGTATATTTTTAATTAAAAAACATTGATCCAGAGGTTAAGTTTGAGATGTAGACCCCTGATTATAACTGAAATAATGGCATTATAAATGGTACAAGATACAATTAATCAGGTTATAAGCGTATATTTTACCCTTAATTGTTAATGAAGCAAAGAAAATATTAACTTGTTAAACAGGTATTTCAGGATATTTTGAACCACAATGTACAAGTATTACGCTACTCTACATCGGAATCAGTGACGATATGAAAGACAGAACAATTGCGGAATTTAGTTTGTAGTCTTTTCAATACTTTTTAACAACTTTTCCGTCTTGAATCTTTACGTTATAAATATGCTCTAATTTTTGTTTAATATGAAAATATCGGTTATCAATCATTTTACCAAGCGAGGAAAACCTATAATTAAAATATATAAGGCTAAGTCCTTGAACCACTACTAATAATACAAACAGTATAACTATTATTTTTTTGTGTAAAGAAGACTTAATGGAGTGAATCTGATTAACTATTAGCTTTTGAGAAGAAGAGAATCCCTTTTTAAATCCTTTTTTAAGTCCCTTGTTTCTTTTTGAAAAGTTAACTACATTACTCATAACATTTAATTTTCCTATTTTTTGAAATTATATTAAAAAAATTTTTTGGATACATCCCCAAAACATTTATAAATTACTTATAAATTATAGAATAAATTTTAAAATATATACTAAAATTTATAATTATGATAAATTTTTTCTATCTTCACTTATTGAAAAAGCAATCAATTTCAACAAGAAAAAACTTTTTAATAAAATTATAAAAGAGAGGCAATAGTATTATGGGAAATGTAAAAAGTTTACTTGAAAGAAGCAGGGATTTTGAAGAAGCTCATTGTTCCTGTAAAGAGTTAATGGAAAAACAGCTTCAAAGAATTGAAACTTATACAACTAAATGGATGCTGGTTGGATTTGGTGCTTTATTTCTGCTAAACGTGGTAAGTCTTACAATCTTTTATTCTCAGATTATATCAGTTAAAGAAAAAGTTGATTATAGATATTCTCTTACTATGGAGACACTTGAAGATATTCATAAGGTAAAGATTGAACTGGGAAGGGTTGTTTCAGACTATTCTAAACCAGCAAATGTTTCGCCTTATTCTAATTCACGATAAAATCCAACAGTATCATTAATAAAAAGTTTTGATTTTTTATTTACACAAACTAAATTCATACTTTAAAATGCAGAATTTTAGACGTTCGGATGTAATCTTTAGCCAGACGGATGTTGCAAAATCTGTTATTATGAGTTTAAAGAATCTTAACTTGTAAAATTATATAAAAATACGTACACTATGTTTTATATAATGGAAAAATTCAATGTGTCTGTTTGGGAAGTATTCCACAAAGAGAGATAAATAAAGACGTGGAAGTTAAGTTGTGAATGTAAAAATAACAAAGACAAAAATATTAATTTTTCTCCTGATTATAACAATTATTGCTGCATTATTAATTATTGGTTTTGTAAAACCCGATAAGCTTTTTAAAGTAAATCAAGGTTATCCAGAGCCAATATTATTAAAAAATGGCAATCTTTTGATTACTGGTGTTGATCCACCACAAATTTTTGATCCGGTCAAAAATAAAATTTATGACATGAAAAATAATAATTATTTATACGGACAATTTTTATTATTACCAGATGGAAATGTATTGGTTGTAAATGACCGATTATGGGAGGTCTATAATAAAGGCTACGGAGTTTATGATATTGATAATAACACATTCATAGATAAAGATTTTAATTTACCTATTTTCTCAAACAAAGACTGGCGTTACACTCATGGCAATTGCTCTGATTTAACCCTTTTAGAAAACGATGATATTTTAATAAGTGGTTGTATTGATTTTAAAGATGATGGATATCCAAGAAAACATAATTATATTTATAATTACGAAAATAATACTTATAAACAGATTGCGGACTTAAATAGACCAAGAGAAGATGATGCTAGAAACTCGGTTATACAGCTAAAAAATAAAAATGTATTAATTATTCCTCCTTACAAAGATCAATATGGCGGTTCTCTTTCCGAGAATGCAATAGCAGAATTATATGATTATAAAACCAATAAATTCAAAGTTGTAAATAAATTAAAAAATAATAACCCTATTTTGCTTGATAACGGAAAAATTTTACTTCTTGAAGATTATATTGATGGACTTAAAGCCAATATTTATGATCCAGAAAAACAAACTTTTAAAATCGTAGCAAAAACTAATTATTCAAGGAGTAGGGATTTTGGAGCAGTAAAACTTAAAGATGGTAAAATATTGATTGTTGGCGGATTTGTATCTTTAGGTACAAAAGAATATGTAGAAACCTCCGATCTGGAATGGATTATAGATATTATAAAAGACCGTATAATAGGTCAAACAGGTCATATTATAGAAATATTTGACCCTAAGACTAATGAATTTAAAACTGTCGGAAAAATTATTGAAACAAGAACCAGCTATGTAAAAGCAGTTGAATTGAACGATGGAAACATAGCAGTATTTGGTGTTTCTGACACCTATTCAGACCCTTATGAAGGATTCCATAGTACTACTATGGAAATTTTTGATATTCCAAATGGCTCAAATAGTTAATAAGGAGTTATATAAAAATGGCTAATCTTAAAAAGAAAGAATCACTAAATCCCATTAACGATTGGATAATTGATCCAATACAGGATAAGAATGAAACTCTTTTTAGAGAACTTAAAGGAGTAAATGCTGGAAAATATTTTGGAGAAAAACCCTTAGGATATTTTTTCGATAAAAAAGGTGGTAATCATACTTTATATGACAAATATCCAGAATTTAATGCCTTTAACCATGCTTTTGAAAGTGCCAAATTAGCAAAAACGCATGTAATAGAAGATGCACATTTTCTGGGCGACCTAAAAGAAGCTACAAGTTATGGAAGTGATTTAGATAATTGGATGAATGGTCGTAATTTACATCAATTTAGAGATATTCTTGACCACAATAGAGACCGTTGGAATAATGCTGTAGGACGTGAAATAGGTCTAAAATACCCGAATTTATCAGAAAAAGAACTTGCTAAAAAAGTAATTGAAGCTTTGGATAGAGGGGATTTGATAACTGATTTATATGACGCAAAACGAAGGATAGCTCCTGATTATAGTCTATTAAAAAAAGATCCATACACAGAAGCTGAAAAATTACTTAAAGGTAGTGTGTGTGTATCCGATGAATTAAATAGTGGCGGAGCTGCACCTAAATATGTTGACCCAAACGCCCCAACTCCCTCATTAGCAGAAGATTCAGCTAATTAGGGAGTTGGGGCGTTTGGGTCAACATATTTAGG
>Ga0209417_1006259_pt1 | contig 12350 bp, 15 predicted proteins | sample RifGroF2_FD_184002 | JGI IMG/M metagenome (GOLD analysis project Ga0209417, IMG submission 184002) | Groundwater microbial communities from Rifle, Colorado, USA - Groundwater F2 (SPAdes) (version 2) | ecosystem: Environmental > Aquatic > Deep subsurface > Groundwater | place: Rifle, Colorado... | reverse complement strand
CCTCCCTCGAGGGAGGGGGTTGGGGGGTGGGTGTTATAAAAACATTATTGGACAGATCCCGAATCAAGTTCGGGATGACAAGGGGAAGTTCAGCATGATAGTTTACATTTAAAAATAAAAAATACATTTACAAACAGAAAGGAGATTTTTTTATGGGAAGAGGTCAAGAAACACCACCGCCACCAACTTTTAAATCGAGTGTCGTTAAAAATGGCGATACAGTCGTTAGTAAAACTTATCAGGATTCTTCCGGCGCTATTGTTACTCAATATTTGCCTGATCCAGCCGAACAAGCAGCGAAACAGCAAGCGCAGCTTAAATTAAACGATGTTATGTCTACTCTGGGCAAAACTGCTCCCGAAATGTCGGCGCAATTTGATCAGACAAAGCAGGCTTTTATTAACAGCGCTTCAAAAAGCTTTCAAGAGCAGTATGATCCGGCTTTGCAAAGTCTTAGGGAAGATATTGCTTCAAGATTCGGCACGCTTAATTCTTCGCAGTTTATCAGCGGGCTTAACGGGCTTGAGAAAAACAGGGCAAGCGCTCTTGCCGACATTGCTTCTACAGGTGAAAGTGTTAAAGCCGATCTTGTTAATCAGGAAGAAGCAAGGAAGTTAAGTGAAATGCAGGCGCTCGGAGGGGTTCTTTCTGATGCTCAAAGTGCGTTGCTCAACAACACAAAAGCTTCTCTTAACGCTTCGCAGGCTCTTAATGATTTTCTTAACGGGCAGTGGATGCAGCAGTTAAGGGCTTACACTACTGATTTGACCAGTAAGCGTCAGATGATTGCTTCTATAGTCAGCAGTGTTTCCGGTGTTATTAAAAGCAGCGCAAAGTAGAACTTTTATTTATTAATTGTGTATAATTCACTTGTCTGAACTTCTCTGAATTGTAATTTTAAAGCAGGGATTTGTGAAATAGGAATTAATGTTGTGAAGCTTAAAGTATCTCCTGTGTTTAAAGAACCGGTAGGAATCTGGTTGGAAAATCTTAAGCCTTCGATTTTAGCTTTATTATTGGCGGAATTATTTGAAAAATAAATAAAAGGAGTTGCAATTAAGGCTGCCAGAAACGATATTCCCAGAGTTACAAATCCTAAAACAAAACCGCCTCCAATTGTACTTCCAATTGCGGCAGCAGAACTTTTTTCTACTGACATATAAGCAACTTGTCCGTTTATTCCGTTTGGCACATTTCCGACTAATAAATCTAATTGTCCCGGGTATTGGCTTGTTATTGTGTAGCTGTAACCCGCATATTCTTTTTTTAGTCTGGAGTTTAAAGGAATTTGCGATTTTGTTACTTCAATATAATGAGAAAATTGATTTTGTTCTATTTTTCCTTTTATTTCTTCAGCTTTAACTGTTAATGGCATAATTGCTAATATACATAAACTTAAAAATACAGGTAAAATCTTTTTCACAACGCATACTCCCAAATACTTAACGACACATATTAAACATTAAATTAAACAAAGCCTTTATTCAATATTTATATAAGAAGAGTAAAGGCTTTTTTATGTTGTATAAAGATTCCTTAAATGCTAGACTTAACATGCTTTTATGTTAGAAAAATATATGTGAGTGGAGTTATTATGTTTAAAAAAGTTTTTAATTTGTTTTTAATGGTAAGTATAATTAGTATTCTTTCAGCGCCTGCGTTTTCCCAAAAAACTTTGACGGTCGGGATTGTACAAAAAAGCATTGTTAAAGGAGTAACCCAAGAGCAGGTTATTATGTCTTTAGGGTCGCCTAATATAGTTACACAGGACAGTAACGGCAAAGAAACATGGGTTTATGATAAAATGTCTTCTTCTATAAGCGATAGTAACAAAAATGAAAGCGCCATTAGAAAAGGTACTTTTGTTAGAGATTCCTGGCATAATCTAGGAATGGTTCTGACTTTGGGGCTTTTGGTTAAAGGAGAACCCGAGATGACAGAGGTTTCACAAATCCAAACTTCTCAAAGCACACTTACTATAGTTATTAAATTTGATGAACATAATCTTGTTGAAAGTTATTCTTATCACAGCAGTAAATTTTAATATTTAAAAGGACTGAGATTGCCACGTCGGTCTTTCAGACCTCCTCGCAATGACATAATTAAAGGATAAATTAAATGTTTAAAAAAAATATTTTAATTCTGGCTTGTTTGGGTTTAATTTTTTGTTCACCTTCTTATGCCAATCAAAAAGAAGCTTCTTCTTTAGAAATCAGGCAAATGCAGACCAGAACTTATGAAGTGAAAACTAAAAAAGAATTAATGGAAGCTATAGTAAATGTTTTGCAGGATCGCGACTATCTTATAAATGAATCTAATTATAATTTGGGTGTTGTCAGCGGCTATAAAGAATGTAAAGAAAAAGCTTTCTTGGGGCAGCGTTTTGCAAGGTTTGAAACTTCCGTACAAATAAATGAACTTGGCAATAAAAGTTATAAGGTCAGAACAAATTTTATTAAAAAATTTCTTGATCCTACCGGAAGTCCCGGAGTTAAAAAAGAAATTAAAAACCCTGAAGAATTTTACAGAGAATTTTTTAGTCAGTTAGACAAAAGTTTATTTATTGAATCACAGGGGATATAAGAATGAAAAAATTTATATCCAAATTTTTGATATTTGTATTTGTTTTTTCTTTTTATATGCCTGTTTTTGCCAAAAGTGTAAAAAAAGAAGTAACAGCACTTGATAAAAGAGCGATTCAGACAAAAATTTATGATACAAAGTCTGAAAGCGAATTAATGAAAATGGCTTTAAATGTGCTTCAGGATGAAGAATATAAAATTATAAATCTTGATAATGATTTAAGTCTTATAACGGCAATAAAAGAATCTGCAAGACCTCGTCCGCTTGGCGTTAAAATAGGATATTATACGGGTTTTCTTATAATGTCAGGAATTTCTTTTGGTATATATTCAACAATATTTTGGATATGGATTAAGGATGCGCATACTCCTTATAATATTGAAGATATTATAACCGTTAATGTGTCTGAATTAACCAATAAACAAAGAAAAATCAGAATTAATTCAATTGAAAAAGTTTTGTCGCCTAATACAGGGAAACCAACAACATTAAAAACCATTACAGATGTTGAGTCTCAATTTTATCAGGATTTTTATACAAAAATGGATAAAGAATCCTTTATTACAAAGCAAAATTTATAAAAATTATTATTGGTTATAAATTAAGCCCTTCGTTTATACAAATGAAGGGCTTTTTACTACTTTAAAAAGGAGGTTGTATGAATAATTATTTAAATCAAAAAAGTCCAGAAAATCAGCAAGCAGGAGGAGCTTTCTATGGAGAGGCGCAGTTATCCGCACAAAATAACTTACCGCTCGCAGGACAAGCGGTTTCAGGTCAAAATGGGCAGGAGCAAAAAGCAGTCCAACAATCTAATGCTGTTAATAATCAACAGGCTGCAGTTCTTAAGACATCTTCCCGTCTTAATGAAATTACTCCTGAAATGAAAAAAACTTATGAAAGTTTATTTAATTCTTATGGCGCGGATGCCGCTAACAACTGGCTTAAGCAGCAAATTATCAACAACCACGTTAATTTGCAGGCGGATAATGAGGCTGTTATAAGAGAAATTCAGGCTAAGCACGCTGAAGTCTATTCTATTCCCGCTGTTCAGCAAGCTATTAATGCTTTTGTTCAAATGGATTTAGATCCTTCCATAAGTTTAAGGGATCAGGGATTTCACGATGCGATGGAACATATTGCAGCTATTTATAAATCCGGTTATGAAGCCGGTATGAGTCTAAAAACACAGAATGATTCCGCCAAAGCTCGTATGAGTTCCGCTGTGAATTCATCTACGCCTAATTATCAGAGCAATAAAGTTTTTTCCCGCTCTGAAATTAAGTCGATGTCGCCAGATGATTTTGTCAGGAACGAAAAAGCGATTTTTGAGCAGCTCGGAAGAGGGCTTATTAAGTAAGATTTCTTTGTCATTGGGAAGATTGCTTCGTTACTTCAATGGTTTTGTTTTGCGAAAATTTATGCCTCGCAATGACATAAAAAAACATCAGTTTATTTAAGAAAGGAAATTAGTTATGGTACAAGATTTATCAAACTTTATCTCTGAAGTGTGGTCGCAAAAATTAACCGCTCTTTTAGACAAATCAGGCGTTATGATGCAGTGCGTCAACAGAAATTATGAAGGCGAAATTAAAAATTCCGGTGACACTGTGCATATCAGAACTTTTGGGGATGTTACCGTTAAAGATTACTCGGGTTCAATTACTTATGATGATCTTACTTCCCCTACAGACACGCTTTTAATCGATCAGAAAAAGTATTTTGCTTTTAAAGTTGACGATGTTTCTAAAGCTCAAGCAAATATCGACATTATGGCGGGGTATCTTGAAAGAGCGAAAATCGCTATTGATTTAGCGAAAGATTCTTTTTTGCTTGGAAAACATGTTGATGTTCCTGTCGGAAATATTGTCGGAAGCGATGTTACACCTGTTGCTCTTACAAAAGACAATATTTACACAAACTTTGTTGCTGTTGCTAAGGCTCTTAAGAAAGCTAACGCTACAGCTAAAGGACAAAAACCCTGGATTGTCATTAATCCCGACATTGAAGCTCTTTTGATTCAGGCTCCTGAATTTATTCAGGCTAATCAAACAGGCGATAAAACTTTAAAAGAAGGTTCTATCGGAAAAATAGCGGGTCTTGAAGTTCTTGTCTGCACTAATTTTACTGATACGGCAGGAAAATATTATGTGCTTGCAGGTACAAATGATGCGGTTACTTTTGCTTCACAGGTTGTGGAAATTGAGTCTTTAAGGCTGCATGATTCTTTCGATACAGCTGTTAGAGGTTTATATGTCTATGGTGCGAAAACAGTTCAGGATGATGCGCTTGCGAAATTAGTCTGCACTGTTGCTTAAGAATTAGTCTCAAGAAGAATTTTGTTTATTTTTCTTGAGTCTAAAACCCACAAAATTACTTTGTGGTCTCCCTACTAACTCTCTTGATAACACAATAGGGGAAGTTTATAAGCTTCCCCTATTGTCTTTTTTTTGTTAATTCTGAATTTTAATTAAATAATTTTGAAACAGCTTTTAAAAGGCGGATTGCAGGATTTTTTGTTTCAAAACCTTTATATTCAAAGCCTGTAGGTTGGGTTAAATTAGTTGGTCTTGGGGTTAAGCCCATTGAGCCCGGTGTGTTTCTTACTGTAAAAGCATCTTTTAAAGGCGCGTTTAGTTTAGCTTTTTGGGCTGTGTAATTTGTGAAATTTGGTGTAATTTTCATTTTTTCTCTCCTGTCCTCATGATTTCTTTTAAAGAATTTATTTAAGGATATACTAAAGATATTTTATGCGCAATTCTTCTTTTATCATTTTGAGGGTTTTAGTCCGGGGTGACATTAAAAAAAGACCCTGATTTTACTCAGAGTCTTTTTTTAGATTGATTTTTCTAGCTTATAGTTTTGCATTCTCCGCTTGGAAGATTGTTTTCAATTCCCGGAATTACAGGAATTTGCATGCAATAGAATGATCTCCATACAAATACCAATGCAACGAGGAAGAAAATTGTTCCCGCGTAAGGTGCATAAGGCTTGAAAGCTTCCGTGATTGCTATTTCCATTGTTAATAAGCCGAATAATGTTGTGAATTTGATTATTGGGTTCATTGCAACGGATGAAGTGTCTTTGAACGGGTCGCCTACTGTGTCGCCGATAACTGTCGCTTCGTGAAGAGGTGTTCCTTTTTCACAAAGGTCAACTTCTACGATTTTCTTAGCGTTATCCCAACATCCGCCGGCATTTGCCATAAATATTGCCTGGAATAATCCGAAGATTGCAATACCTATTAAGTAGCTTACAAAGAAGGCTACAGGATTCGCGCTTCCTATCGGAGCTGAAAGGAACGCAAAAGCAAGTGCAAAACAGAATAGAGCGATGAAGATGTTAAACATACCTTTTTGTGCGTATTGTGTACAGATTTTAACAACTTCTTTTGAGTTCTCTGTTGAAGATTTGCCGCCTTCTATGTCTAAATTAATATTCTTTTTAATATATTGAACTGCGCTGTAAGCCCCTGTTGTTACTGCTTGTGTGGATGCGCCCGTGAACCAGTAAATTACCGCGCCGCCGCACATAAGTCCTAACAGTGTGAAAGGATTCAAGAGGTTAAGAATCATTTCAGGCTTGATACCAAGGGTTTTTTCGATTACGAGAATCAGGGAGAATATCATTGTGGTTGCTCCTACAACCGCTGTTCCGATAAGAACAGGTTTTGCGGTGGCTTTGAATGTATTTCCTGCGCCGTCATTTTCTTCAAGTAATTTTTTGCCGTTTTCAAAATCGGGTTTGAATCCGAAGTCTCTTTCTATTTCTTCGGAGATATTAGGAATTTCTTCAATCAATGAAAGTTCGTACACTGATTGAGCGTTATCTGTAACAGGTCCGTAGCTGTCTACTGCTATGGTTACAGGTCCCATTCCCAAGAAGCCGAATGCAACCAAGCCAAACGCAAATACTGACGAATAAATCATCATTTCTGCCGGAATGTGTACGCTTGCAAAGTATGCGCCTGCCATTAAGCCGGCTATTGCTAATCCGATCCAGAATCCGCTGAAGTTTCCCGATACAAATCCTGAAAGGATTGTTAATGACGCGCCGCCTTCTCTTGATGCGGTTACAACTTCTTTTGTATGTCTTGAGTTTGTGCTTGTGAACACTTTTGTTAATTCAGGAATTAATGCTGCTCCGAGTGTTCCGAAACTTATAATCGCTGAAAGTGTTAACCATAGTTTGTTTGGTAATGCGTGAAGCTGCCAGTAGCTTACTGCGAAAGTCATTATGATTGATAAAATTGATGTTACCCAAACCAGTGATGTTAATGGGATTTCAAAATCGAATTTTTTGCTTTTGCCGTAAATAGCTTCACAGACTATACCGTTAAGAAGATATGCGCCGAGTGAAGTTAGAAGCATTAAGCAACGCATTACGAATATCCATGTAAGTAAAGGAATTTTGTATTCTTCGGTTACGCCTAAAAGGATAAAGCTGATAAGTGCTACGCCTGTTACACCGTATGTTTCAAAGCCGTCTGCTGTCGGCCCTACGCTGTCGCCTGCGTTATCCCCTGTGCAGTCAGCTATAACTCCCGGATTTCTAGGGTCATCTTCTTTGATATTAAATTGTATTTTCATTAAGTCGGAACCGATATCCGCGATTTTTGTGAAAATACCGCCTGCTACTCTTAATGCGCTTGCGCCGAGTGATTCACCGATTGCAAAACCGATAAAACAAGCCCCTGCTAGGTGACCGGGTATAAAAAGCAATATTGAAAGCATTATAATAAGTTCAACGCTTACTAAAAGAAGTCCGATGCTCATTCCTGTTCTTAAAGGAAGAGCCATAATTCCGTATGGTTTGCCTTCCAGTGAAGCAAATGCGGTTCTTGCATTAGCTAAAGTATTCATTCTTATTCCGAACCATGCGATTGAATATGATCCAAGAATACCTACCACTGACATTGCAAGAATTAACAATACATCAGCAGCTTTCATTTGTTGTAAGTATCCGAAATAAAAACCGATACATCCTGCAATAAACAGTTCAAGAACTAATAAAAATTTGCCTTGCTGTATTAAGTATGTTTTGCAGGTTTCAAAAATAAGGTTTCCTATTTCTAACATTGATTTGTGAGCAGGTTTGTTTTTTACGTTTACGTACTCGACAAGTGCATAAACTAAACCAAATACACAAATTCCGATTCCGATAAGCAATAGGTTATAGCTTGCCGGGCTTTGTGATAAATTTGGAACTACTAAGTCCGCTTCGCTTGCCATTGACGGCATCGATGCAACAAATAGTCCCATCAGAGCCATAAACATAGCTCCGAAAACACGATTCATTTTTGATAAAAAACTCACTTTTTTTCTCCTTTTAAGCTGTTTTTAACGTGAGAACTTATATTATTGTATGTAAATGCAATTTGTAACAGGGTTTATTACATTTTAAGCATATTATACAACTCTAAAAATAAAATAGTGAACATGTTTGTTGACATGTTAAGAAAAAATTTTTCATATCTTTTTAAAACCCTTATAAAATCTTACTTTACAGGTAGTAAGTTTTATTATAGGTTTTTTTAATGTTCAATTTTGAGTTTAATTTATGATTTAAAAACTTCATAAAAATTAAAAAGTTAATAATAGCAACCTTTTAGAAGCATTTTAAGTATATTTTGCATGAGAAATTTTAATTAATGAGTAATATCAAGTTTTTTCCAGGTAGAAAAAGGTGTTTCTCCGGGATATACAGAAAGTAATTCCCAGTTTTTTTTATTAATTTTGGATAAAATTAAGTTTAAACCTTCTGTTCCTCTTATAATAACGCCTTTAAAACCATTTTGTTGGTATACATCACCTTTGAGTAATGCATCGAGGACTGCTCTCGGTTTTGAAATTTTTCCTTTCCCCATGCGTTCTTGAAGTCTTTCTATAAAATGAGGATGAATAAAAATCTGTTTTGCTCCGAGGTTATTTAAAATTTCCGACTCTTCTTTTTTTAGAAATCTTTCAAGGTATGACTTTAGTGCTCCAAGATTTTTATCTAATTTTTTAGTATGTTTTAAAGTTTTTTTAATGTCGTTAGGAACAACTCCGCCTCTTGATGAAAAAGAAACATTAGATTGTTTTTTTTGATTATTATTGTTATCCGGATAAATATTTGAATTATTTAAAGCTATTTTCCCCATATCTACAGTATTAAACATGTATACTCCCTTTTTTACATATATAAGATTAAAAACATAAAAAAGAAAAAAATTGCTAAATAAAATTTTTTACAGCACTGTCTCTGTAATAAAAGCAGGTTTTTATTAAAATTATTAAAAAAATTTTTCAAAAAAGGCAATTTTTTTCAAGCGTTTGTTTTTATATTAATACAAGGGGTGATAATTAAGGGTTTAATATTTTTTATCTATGTTCACAAAATAACGTGATATTCGGGAATTAATATTTAGGGCAAAAGGAGAGAGTGGAATGATTTTAATTAATAATTTACATGGACCATACAATGCTGAAACTTCTGAAGGAAGGGGAGCTAACACAGCTCATAACGTTCTTAATTATCTTCAGGAAGGCAAAAAAATCGCTGAAACAAAAGTAAAACAATTTATGAATGGTGAAATAGGGCTTGAAGAAGCTTCCAAAAATGAAGCTCTTCAATCTTTAGCATCTGCTTACATTCCTTATATGCCGATTGATGATGAAACCGGAGTTCCTGATTTTAAATACGGTCTGGCTTATTCTTCAGTTTACATAAGCGCTTTTGACAGAGATAACGATGGCTGTTTAACTCCGCAAGAAGCCGGTCCTTTCGGTGATGTTATTGATTTTGTTGCTCCATACGGTAAAATTACTCCCGGTAAATTCCTTACCTGGTTAATTTTTCAAGATTGTATCAATGTATATAACGGAGTTCTTTCTCCCAGAGAAGCCGGTGCTTCCATGATGCTGGTTCAAAAAGATCCTATGTATGTTAAGGATCAGTTAAAAGTTCTTTATTTCGGACACGGTATCGATAATTTCGAACAGGAATTCATAACTCCACACCCTATAACACAATAACCCGACACAAACTAATAAAGACCCCGACCGCCAAAAGCGGTCTTCTTTTTGTTCTTTATTTTTATTAAAGGTGTTTTTGTTTATAAAAAGGGCTGCACCCTTTTAACCGCCTTCATTTTCTTTAGTCGTAAAGAAAACGAAGCAAAAGAAACTTTGCCCTATACTGCAGTTTCTATATTTCTACCCTGCTTGTGATCAAAATTTACAGTTGTTTGACGCCCGTAACTCAGTGTCTTCGCCAATATTTATTAATGTAGATTAAAAGCAGTTAAATTATAAAGTGGCTCTGCCACCTCAAACAAGACGGGCTTGCCTCCGGTGTGCAGGGTGAAATATTACGAAACCTTCGCAACGGGCGTACGAATAAAAGAATAAATACATTAATACAGAAGGAGGATTTTATGGAAAAACATGACAAAAAAGAAAAAAACAATCTTGAAGAAAAAATTCTTGATAACAACATTCGTTTTGATTATGAAACGGAGTTTAAAAACAAGATAAACAAAGAAATGGAAGATGCCAGAGAATTACGGGAAAAAAGAAACAATAAAGAGAATTTTCTTATTGAAACGGATTTTTTAAAGCTTACTCAAGAAGAAAAATTCCATAAAAACACTATTTATAAAGTCTTTAACAGAAAACAAAAAACAGAAACTTTTGTTAACGGCGAGCAGGCTCAAAATTTGATTAAGTATGTGAATGATTATGTTGTGATGTTTGATCACAGGATTATTGAGGGTTAAAGACTTTGTCATTCTGAGGAGGGGCTAAAGCCCCGACGTGAGAATCTGTTACATTTGATAAATTCTCAAGATAGATTGCGAGGCTTACAAAGTAAGCCTCGCAATGACAACATAATATGAAAAAAGGAAAAAAATTATGCCAAATTTTTACGATATTCTTAAAAATGTCTGTGTTCTAGCTCATGAAGAAAAACCCACTTCTTTTTTAACAACAGAATCTCCGTATTCGGAAATAAAACAATACATAAATGACATTCTTGAAGAAGTTTGTTCAAAATTTTATTGGACTTTCAGGGAAAGGTCTTTTGATTTATCAACTGTTATCGGGCAAAGAGAATACGATCTTCCTAACGGCGTTACGGCTTCGGGAATTATTGAAAACGGTGTTAGAATTCAGGATGTATCAAAACCTCTTTATTTTATGCTTCATTCTGATCTTGATTCTATTGCGCAGACAAGCGGAAAGCCTTGCAGATATTCTGTTTATTCTGACAAGTTAATTCTTGATCCTACTCCTGATGCTGTTTATTCTTTAACTATAAAATATTTAACGGTTAATTTTGCTTATAATTCTGATAAAACGTTGGAAAAGTCTGCTCTTGAGTCAGAAACAGATATTACTATCCTTCCCGACAGGTTTATTAAAGTTATTGAGTGGGGCGCGTATTCTCTTTACAGGCAAAACTTTAAGCCTGACAACAAGTACAAGCTTGCAAGAGAAAAATATCTTGAATTTTTGCTCGACATGCAAAAACATGATAATTATTCCGGTGATTCTGCACCTTTAATTGTTATTAATCAGTCTGTTAATCCTACGCAGCAGGTTTTGAGCGATTTTTTCAAGCCTTAAGATTCTTTTAAAAAAACAAAAAGGGCGAGCGAGTCCGCGTAGCGGACGGAAAGCGAGCCAAAAAATCTACTCTAGCCCCCTCCCTTATAGGGAGGGGGTATGGGGGTGGGTTATAAAAAACAATTATTACCTTTATCAAAATAATTTAGTATAATTTATTTTTATCATCAATCAAAGATACAGATATCAGACTTAAAAAATTATATAAAGAATTGGAGAAATAAAAATGACTGTTTATGAAATTGTTGGAACTGTGGGCATGATAGGCTTATTAATTATGTTTGCCCAAAGTCTTAAATCTGCTTATCCTAAAGAAGATTTGAAGTAAAACAATAAAAAACCTGCTTAGAACAAGCAGGAGGGGTTTTTACGATATGCTTCCTTGTTAGGGTATAGAGGTGTGAGGTATTGAGGGTATTTTTTTTAAATATTATTAATATTTGCCTCCAAACGGATTTCCGTCCGGACCCGGTTCAGGTTTTATAAAAGTAAACATAGCCTTTTCTATAGGAGTTAAATTTTTTTTTGTCTCCGGTTGCATTTTTTTGTTTAAAACAGTTTTGTTGCCAAATATCGGAAATTCTAATCCTGCCATTCTGTTTTTCTCCCTCGTTCTATAATGAGTTTTGAGACAAGCACAATAATTACGCATGTTTTAATAACTCATGTTTGTTGTTTCACTTTGAGGATTAAAGCGTATTTTTTCGCTGTAATTTCTTAATCAAAGCGGCTACATTTGCTGAAATAATATACTTTCGCAAACAGCTCATTTTCTTTGCTGAAGAAATATGGCGATTACTCTGTCTTCTCTGTAATTAAAGCTCTTAACTTTTGTTCATGATTTATCAATCAATTACTTAGGTAAGCGCATTAATGCTTTTGAATGACAACAGGTATTATTCGCTTTTTTTTAAAAGTTGTAAGACTTACCGTCTTTACCTTCCATCCTTCTGTTACGGAGCGGGAGTGTAATAAAACCGAAACGTAAACGATGAGTTTTCGTTGGAGGTTTTATGTAACTCATTCCCTTATATTTATATAAAAACAAAGAAGCATGAAAAATTGCCTTTTTTTAGAAAAAATTTTATTTTATTAGGCTCTTTTATAGACCCCACCCCCATACCCCCTCCCTAAGGGAGGGGGCTAGAGTAGATTTTT
>Ga0209417_1006256_pt1 | contig 12352 bp, 6 predicted proteins | sample RifGroF2_FD_184002 | JGI IMG/M metagenome (GOLD analysis project Ga0209417, IMG submission 184002) | Groundwater microbial communities from Rifle, Colorado, USA - Groundwater F2 (SPAdes) (version 2) | ecosystem: Environmental > Aquatic > Deep subsurface > Groundwater | place: Rifle, Colorado... | reverse complement strand
CGGGAGCCCGCCGCTCACAAAACTGGCGGCGGCGCCGTTGCCGGGATACAGGTCCGCCGCGCGCGCAGTGGCGGGCAGCAGCGGGGCGGCAAAAAGCGCGGCGGCCAAAAGCCCCCTTACACCCTCTTTCTTCAAGAGGCGCGCAAAATAATTATGCCCGCGCGTTTTCATATATAACCGCGCCCGCTCTACAGCAATAACCTACGCTCTTTCTACAACATCCCGCTATTGATTCCACCGTCCACAAAATTACTTCAAAAAAGCAGCCTGTCCATTTTCCAAAAAAGATCCCGGCCTTTACGGGGCCCTGACCCCGCGCCCGCCGATATCACCGTTACGGTCCGGGTAGGACCAATACACTTCTAGTGTGCCGCGGTAGGACACATTAGCGTACGACTCATCACGGAACCAGCCGCCGCCGCGCAGGCCTTTCTGGCTGGAGTCCGGCGCGGGCCAGTTCGGCCAGACCGTTGTGCCGTTGCCGCCCGTCGGGACACTGAGGTAGGTACAATTCAGAACCTGTTCATAGAGATTTCCCGCCAGGTCCGCTATACCATAGGGGGAAGCGCCGGTCTGCTCCGGGGTGCGGTAAACATCCCCGCTCATATAGCGGCCGGCGTCCAGCGGACCGTAGGTAAAGCCGTTCGCCCTGTAACTCATGAAATTCCTGTTATGCGCGCCGCCCTCGTTAGGTGAATTATATATGAGGCCATCGGGCGCGGTGTCGCCCCAGGGGTAGGTGCGCATATCAGAAGAAACATCCCGTGCCGCCCGCTCGAATTCCATCTCGGTCATAGGCCGCAGGGCGGCCCAACTGAGGAAAGACCACAAGTCCGCTGTGGAAAGCCAATTCTTTACGGCAAAGGGAGCCACCGCCGTGTACAAACCGCCGCTGAATGTTATGAGTGTGTTTTGAGAGGCATACCTCGCCGCCGCCGTCCGATCTGGCACGCTGTTGAGGAAGTCGGCGTAAAGGCCCTGCGTCAGTTCATAGCGCATGATGTAGAAGGAATTGTGGCCATTGGGCCAGCCCGAATCCGCACTTGTAGGGATTACATTGACAGAATCGACATTAGTGTTGGGGCCAAGCCCGCAATCGTTCGTTGCCCCCATGTTGTACTTAAACTGCCCCTCCGGCACATGCACCATTGAGATAGCGAACACCTTTACCACCGCGGTATTCATGAAAGAAACCCCGTCGGCCTTGAAATTCCAGGTTACCGTGGTACCCGCCGTCCAATAGGGGGCGTTGGCCGTATGGTTTAGGAACACGCCGGCGCTGTCGGTGGCCACCGCAAAAGAGGCCCCGGCGTCCACCGCGCCGCCGGTAAGCGTGGCGTGGTTCCAGGTGCCCTCCGCCCCGGCCTGCGTGGAGAACTTCACAAAGATCCAATCCGCCGTGTTGTATAAAGCCCCTCTCGGGGTTTCACTGCTCACCACGTTGTTCTCCGCTATGGTAAAGCCGATATTCACACCGGCCCGGGCGGGGCCGTACAGGTTCACTCCGGTTATGGCTATATTATTTACGGGGCTCTGCGCGGCGGACAGGCCCGTGGCAAAGGCCGCGGTGGAAGTCCAGTCGCCGTAATAGCCGCCGGCTTCCTTGGCCCGCACGCGCCAGAAATAACCGGCATCGCCCTGCAGCCGGGAGGTGCCGGTGCTGTAGAACACGAAGGTGGCCGTGCTGCTGTAGAAGTACGCGTCGCTTGAAACCGAAATGGTGGCGTCCTGCCCGGAGAAAGCTCCTTGATTGGTATACAGCTGTGCGGCCGACTGCTCCAGGTTATATTGGGGGTTACCGCCGGCGGAATCCATAGTAGGCCCGGTGTCCACCTGGTACTGGTACTGCAGGACGGCGCCCGGCTCCGCATCGGGGGTGCGGGCGTACAGGCCGGCGCTTTGTGAAACAGCCACCGCTCCCTGCTCCGGAGAAAGCAGGAGCGCAGCAGGCCCCCAGGTCACATAATTATTTACGTCATTTTCAAATGCAGGACCGCCCTTTGACCCTGAAGCCCGCCGCATGGTTATCAGCGAACCTGTCTCCAGCGGACTGCCGTTAACATTAACGGCGATACCTGGCGCGTCGAATTGCGCCCGCGCGAAGGTGGCCACCAGCCGCCCAGGCAGGAAATTAATGGCCGTGGCTCCGGTAGTAAGTGTCTTGAAAGTAATGCTCGAAATGGAAACCTGAGCGAAGGTAGACTGCGCGCCGATATTCAGCCCGTATTGCCCGACGTTAATTATGTTAGAGGAAAGGGAGATAACCCCGGAATTGGCGTCGTCCAGATAAATGCCCGTTCCCAGCGCCCCGCCAGCCAAAGTGCTGGTGGCCAGGGCCAGGCCCTCGCTGGCGCCGGCCAGCCGCAGGCCGTAACCCGCGGTATTGGTAGCCACGAATACGCTCCCGCCGATAATGGTGCCGACGGAACCGGTGATGTATGCCGCGGTGGAACCCTGTATGTAGGAATTGTACACGGCATTGGTCGAACTTGAGAAAATATAAAGACCAGTGTACCCCGCCACATTGCCGCCGGTTATGGTGGAATAGGAAATGGTGTTGAAATCCGCTCCGCCATAAAGCCTGGCGGCGTGCCCGCTGGGATTGCCCACAAAAGAATCCGAAACCTTGTTGAAATCCGAATTATTTATAAAAAGACCGTACCTGGCGGAACCGCCGCCGGTCATGGTGGAAAAAGAGATCTCGTTAAAGCCGGAACCGGCCAGTAGCTGGGCGCCGAAACCGGACGGGGCGTACATATACGCCCCGCTCACCGTATTGGAACTGGCATTGTCCACGTTAAGAGCGGCGTAACCGATCCCAGTGGTGGTCATGGTGGAATTACGGATCTTGTTATAACTGGCAGAAGAGTCCAGGTCAACGGCGTGCCCGGAAGAGTACGGATTGAAGATATAAGAATTAGCTACCGTGTTTGAATCGGAGGTTTGTATATAAAGACCCGCGTGACCGCTGCCGCCGGAGACAGTGCAGGAGGAAATCTTGTTGAAGTCGGCGTTAAGCAGCTGGGAGCCGTAACCGGTCGGATTGGACATAGCGGACCAGGTTACGCTGTTGGAGCCGGAATTGTTTATGTAAAGCCCGGAATAAGTGGCGCCGCCACCGGTCATGGTGGAGTAACTTATCTCGTTAAAGTCAGAACCGGTGTTCAGGTAAACCCCGCTGCCGCCCGGGTTGCGGATAAAGGAAGCCGTAACCGTATTAGTATCGGAATTCTGCAGGTAGAGCCCGAGTAAGCTGCCCCCGTAGCCCGACATGGTAGAGAGGGCAATATTGTTAAAGTTAGCCCCCGAAAGGCGGGCGCCGTAGCCATCCGTATTGCCGATATAGGAATTAGTGACCGTGTTGGAATCCGAGAAATACACATAGAGGCCGGTATAGGCAGAGCCGCCGCTGGCTATGGTGGAATACGTTATGTAGTTAAGCCTCGTTCCGGTTTCCAGCCTGGCGCCGCCGCCGTCGGGATTGTACACATAAGACCGGTCGATGGTATTAGAAGAGCCCTTAAACAGATAAAGGGCATATTTGGTCACGCTGGTGCTGGTCATGGTGCTGAGCAGCACCGTATTGGTAGAGCCGGTTATCAGAAGCCCGTGCCCGCTCTGTACCGTAATGCTGGAGCATTCCACCAGGCTCCGGCTTGAGATGGAAATTCCCGCGCCGCTTATATAGTTGTTGGAATTTACGCTCACGCTGGAAACCACCAGCATGGCGGAAGATGAAATTATGCCGTAAGTCACGCTGCCGGAAGGGGAAACGCGAAGACCCTGGAGGGTAACGCTGTCCGTCATTACATGGAAGGCCGCGGTGGATGCACCTGGCGGGCTTATGACGGGGGACGTGGCCGAGAAGGGACGGATATAAAGCCTGTAGCCGTTGGTGGAGATGTCTTTTACCGTGACCTGCTCGGGATACGTGGAAGAATCGGTTATAGCCACGCAGGAAGCGGTGCTCAGCGCGGTGCCCATGCCGTCCACGGCCGCCTGTATGGAGGAATAGCTTTCGGTGCCGCCCAGCGCCACGTTATGCGCGAAGTTGCAGCCCGCCGGCAAAGCGGGCCAGTTAACTTTATTGGTGCTGTCTTTTTCGTACAGGGTCCCGCTCCTGGGGCCCGCCGGGCGCGACATGGTCACCGTGTTCGCGCGGGCCAGGCCGTTCACGTTCACCGCTATGTTCTCGCTGTTGAAAGCCACGCGGGAATACGTGGCTGCGGAGCCGTCGCCCAGGAACATTATGCCCGTGGCCCCGGGGCTCAGGTCCTGGAAGGTAATGCTGTCTATGGTGATACTGAACCAGGCCGTGGGCACCACCAGGCCGTAAGCGCCGCCCAGCACTGTATTGGAGGAAAGAGCAGGCGTGCCGCTGCTCATGTTTTTCAGGTTTATTCCGATACCGCCGGTACCGCCCGTAATCAGATTTCCGTAGAACACCGGGAAACCGTTGGTCCCGAGCGCTATCCCTGAACCCGCGGCCGAAACAGCCACGAAACTATTACCGAAGAACTGGCCGCTGGCATTGGCTGCATAGACCGCGGTAGAGCCGCTGACATAACTGCCGGACAACGTGTTGTTGGAGCTTATCCCATTAAGGTTGATCCCGTAATAGCCGTTGCCGCCGCCGGTTATAGTGCTGAAGCTGATGGAATTATAACCGCTGCCGGAGTTAAGAGACCCGCCGGTACCGGACGGATTATTGAAATAACTGTTCGCGAGCGTCAGGTACGAAGCGCCGCTGCTGTAAAAAGCATAGCCCGTGACACTGTTGGCCGCCACAGTGCTGTAAACCACGGAGATATTTCCACCCGAAGCGAAATACATGCCGGTACCGGACGGGTTATGTAAGTAGCTGTAAGCCACCGTGCTGTAGGAGATCCCGGTAGTGTAGAGAGCCGTTCCTCCGACACAATCCGCCTCTATCGTGCTGGAGCTGATGGTGTGATAGCTGCCGCCCTCCAGGAAGACGCCGCTGCTGGACAGGTTGGAAATGTATGCATGGTCCAGCGTAACACGGCTGCCGTAGTTGGAGGAGCGGATGGCGTAGCCCCAGGCGTTAGCCGTTATTGTGGTGTAAAGTACGGCGTTATAGCTGCCCGAGTAAAAATGCGCGCCCATCCCGGTGGGGGCAAGCAGGTAGCTATACGCGACCGTGCTGTAATTGACGCCGCTCGTGTAAATCGCGGTCCCACCGCCCCCGGCCGCCAACAAAGTGCTGGAACTTATGAAATTATAGCCGCCGTTCATCAGGTAAACGGCGGTTCCGGCGCTTACCAGGTAGCTGTCGTTGACATTGACGGAAGCGTTGCTGCCGTAAACGGCGTTACCTGCCGAACCACTGGCGGAAATGGTGCTGTAACTTATCCCGATGCTGCCGCCCGCATATATCGCCGTGCCGGCGGTGTTTGTGACAAAGCTGTTGTCCACCTGTACGCCGCTGCCGGTCGCATCAATGGCGAAGTAGCCTCCGATACTGGTCGTTACCGTGCTGTAGCTTATCGTGCCGCTGTTCAGCCAGGCGCCGTTCCCGGAAATATTCTGGATGTAACTGTTCTCCACCTTATGCGGGCCGCTTTCGAAATAGACCGGGTAGGAATCTGAAGTACTGCCCGTCATGGTGCTCTGCCTGACCACATTGTAGCCGCCGCCCTTGAAGTGCACGCCGTAGGAGGTCGGGTTATACACGGTTATGCCGGTAAAGGTATTGTCCGAAGAATTGTCAGTGTAGATAGCGGACATCGGCGTGCCGAGGTCACCTGCGACGAACACAGTATCGCTGATATTATTGACGTCGGAATAGGTCAGGAAGCCGGCGGCATCTCCGGACGGGTTAGAGATATAGACGTTTGAGATAGTCCCGGACGAAGCCCTGAACAGGGAAAGCCCCCTATAGCTGTTAGTGTTAAGCGTGATGGTGGTCTGCTTTATCTCGAAATAAGCGGCCGTGGAAATATGTATGCCGTTGCCGGCGGAGGCCTGTACCATCAGCCCCTGCAAAGTAACGCTGTCGCTGCCTATGGTGAACCCGTTGCCGCTGGCCGGGCTGATGACCGGGCCGGAACTGGTGAAGGTATCCGCGGCTTTTATTATCAGCCGGTGATCGTTGGAAGTGAACCCCGTTACATTGACCGCTTCAGCATACGGCCCTTCGTCGAGTATTATCACGCAGGTGTCTTCCGACAGCGTATGGTTAAGATTGTCCAGCGCGGTCTGTATGGAGGTATAGTCGCCCCCCGATTGCGCCACGGTAGCTCCGGCGCTGCAGCCCGGCGGGAAGACCCAGCCGGCATTATTATTACCGGAGTTCCTGGAATTATAAGCGGTAATGGCATTTAACAGGGCGTCGGAATCCCTTACATCCACATATTCCACCGCCTGCACACCGTTAGGGAAGGCCAGGCTCCACTTGTCCCCATCGGAGCTGGACCGCAGCTTCAGGCTGCTGCCCAGCGCGCCCCGCACCAGGAATTGGCCGCCCACCGTCTGCACCGAACCGGCGGCGAAGGTTATGGTGCTGCCCGCGGCCTCGGAAACGAAATTATAGAAGGTGGTATTGCCTGCAATTGTGATGGTGGCGCCGCTGTTCTCAAAAGCCACGGTGGAAGTGCCGGCATTGAAGGCGCCGTTATTCTCCCAACGGTCCGTAACGGCAAGAACCGCGTAGCTGCCATTGAGCACCCCGCCGGAATTGATGGTGATAGTGGAGGTTTTCAATCCCGCCCCGTTATTGAAGCTGACGGTGGCGTTGTTGATGGTAAACCCGGCAAAAGCGCGGCCCGCCGGCAAAAGCATAAGCGCCATTGCCGGCAGAACCACGAACAAGATTTTCTTCAAGCGTATCGCCATATATAACCGCTTAACGCCTTCCCGCTAAAAAGCAGCCTGTCCCCTTTTCACTCACGGGCCTCCGCGCACACAACGGACGTAGGCGCCGGGAGTCGTCTTACTGGGGTTGCTTATGTTGCCATTGCTAAAGCCCACGCTCAACACGGTAGGAACATTCAGCACATAGGTGTCGGACGACAAATAAAAATTGCTTACCGTATTCAGGAAATAGGTTGTGTTTATGCTGGGGTTTTGCAGGCTGTAGTCTACTATACTGACCAATTCCTTAATATGAGGTAAGCGCCAGTCGCTGTAAGTAGCATACGTGCCGGCGCCGCCCACTTGGTTTTCACAGGCGTTCATGGCGTTTTCCCAGGTATATATACCGCTTATGCCGGCATCCACCGGGTTGGTTATCCACATTAAGCCGGTTATATTGTCCACGGTTACGGATGAAATACCCACCGGGTTTAGTATGGTATACCTCGGCTGAACCGCCGCCGGCTGATAGTCGTGGTCCTCACCGAACGTTGCGGTATAAGATGCGGTTTGCCCGGTGTCCGGCAGTGGGTAAACCCCGTAACAATTTAGTCCGGAATTAAAAGAATGCGTGGAAATATCCGCCGCCTCCGCCAGCCCGGCCGCGCAGAGCACCAGGCCGGACGCAAGAAGCCCGGAATAAAGATCAAGCAGTGATAGTTTTATAATACGCATAATCAGTTCCCTAATCCCCCTCACGGGCCTCCACGCACGCAGCGGACGTAGAAGCTGCCAGTCTTATTGTTGCTGAATATAAAGCCATTGACAAAGTACACTATCAACGCGGCAGGAGTATACGCCACAAGGGTGGTGGACGACCAGTAATATTCGCTTTGCGTATTCAGGAAATAGGCCCTGTTTATGCTTGGGCTTAGCTGGCTGTAATCCACAATGCTTACCAGCTCTTTTACATTCGGCAGACGCCAGTCGGCGAAGCCGGCATAGGTTAAACCTTCGCATCTGGCTATGGCCGGCTCCCAGGTGTAAGTGCCGCTTGACACAAAACCTCCCGGGCAGGTTGCACAAGAATCATCCGGGTTTGTAGCCCACATAAGCCCGGTGCGGTTGTCTACGGTAACGGACGAGGTGGCCGTGCCGCCCCAGGTCGCGCCGTTGTAGATGGTAAAGCTCATGGTGGAAGCGGAGTTGGCGTATTGCGCATCCTGTCCGTAAAAGGCCGCGCCCGAGGCGGGACAAGCTATTGCCCCAGTGTTGTCGTAACATACCGACTGCGCCGTGCCCGGGAAGCCGCAGCCTGCGGCAGAAAAAGTGGAAATATCCACCGCCCCCGCAGAACCGGCCGTACAGACCAGCAGGAAAGCGGCAAGGATTTCCGCTAAGTTTTTTATAATACGCTCCCGAACCGCAACGAGATAATCATTTTCCGCCTTTAAAATCCATTCTTTTGTCAGTTCTCTCATAACTCAGCGCCCTTTTCGAGAATTTGCTTCACAAAAAAATCTCCAAGCCTGATTCTCTCGGCTATTTGCTCCGGTTCCCTACTGCGTTACCCAGGCGCCCTGGGCGGCTATGGGTTGCCACTGCGCGGCGGTAACAAGCCGCAGGGTTATTGCGGCGTAGGCCTGGGCGGGGACGCTATTGTAAATTGCGCCGCCGGCGGGGGAATCTTCAATGTAAGTGCTGCCCGCGGCCTGTATTGTTACCCTGCCCGCGCCCAGTTTTACCACGGTTACCGTGGCGCCAATATCAGTTGCGGTAACAGACGGCAGCGTAACCGTCCGCGCGGAGGCGCTGTTCACGGTTATAGTCTTGCCGAAATCGGCAGCGATTAACGTGATGCCGGTGTCCGCCGCAGCCACAGGCGCGCGCGCCAACCTGGCCGCGCCAGTGACGGTAGCCGAGGCGGCGGCGACTTCTTTAAAAGTGTTCGCGCCGGTGAAGGTCTGCGTGGACGCCAGGGACGCCCCGTCGGTTACCGTCTCTGCGTAGGTGGGCAAATTACCGATAGAAGTTGACGGGGCGGCGCGCACGCAGCGGACGTAGTTGCTGAGAGTCTTAACGTTGTCGCTCGTGCTGCCATTGACGAAGAACACAAACAGCGCGTAAGGAGTGTACGCCACATACTCATTAGAACTCCAATACGGGTTGGTAGTAAACCCTCCCACCACAGTCCTTTGGGCATAAAGCAAACTCAACTCGGTCATTGACGGCAGGTACCAGTCGTCGTAATACTCGCTGGTTACCGGGTCGGTAACGCTGTAATCGGAACAGACCTGCGCGGCGTAGCTGCCCGCATGCTGCATGGTACTTATAATCACGGTATTTACCTTACCGGCATATACGCCATCCCGGCTTGCCCCCGTAGTGTTCGCGTTCTCACTCCAATGTATGCCCGTGCTCTGGTCCGCCGTGGCGGCTATCAGCACCTGCCGGCCGGCGGCGTCCACCCAGAAGATTATGCCGCCGCCGTAGCTGTCGCCTATCTTGAAGGTATGGGTGGCGACATTCATTAAAGTTGAGCCGTCGCCGTAGAATTTGGCGGCCGAGCTGTAGCCCAACATATAGGCGTTCCCGTTGGAATCCGCGCTGAAGACGGTGGCGGCGGCATTGTCCTGCACTATAAATTTTGTAGTGCCGTCGTTGGAATTAAGCTTGATGGCGTCTTCGGCAAAAACGCCGTTTACAGCGCCCAGCAACAGGCACAACACATAGAATTTTGCTCCCATTATTATTCTCATCATACTTTCTGCCTAATCTGTAGTTAGCCAGGCGCCTTTGCCGCCCACCAGCAGCCATTGCGTGGCCGTTACCAGCCGCAAGGTAATTGAAGCGTAGGCCGGGCCCGAAGCCTGGTTATAAATTGTGCCGCCAGAGGCGGAATCCGCAATATAGGTTGTGGCCGCGGCCTGTATGGTTACCCTGCCCGCGCCCAGCTTTACCACGGTTATAGTGGCGCCGATATCTGTTGCAGTAACCGACGGCAGCGTAATAGTCTGCGCGGCGGCATTGGTAACCGTTATGGTCTTGCCGAAATCCGCCGCGGTCAGCGTCAGGCCGGAAATAACCGCAAACACAGGGTTGCGCGCAATTCTGGCCTCGCCGGTGACGGTGGCCGAGGCAGCGGTTACTTCTTTAAAAGTGTTCGCGCCGGTAAAGGTCTGCGTGGACGCTAGGTAAGCCCCGTCGGTTACCGATTCCGCGTTAATGGGCAAATTGCCAATAGCTGTTGACGGGCCTGCGCGGACGCAACGGACAGCGGTGACGTTAGCCTTATTGCCGTTGTTCATGCCGCCATTGCTAAAAGTCACGCCATACGCGTCACTAATCGACACATACTCATTAGAACTCCAATAACTGAAGTCCGTAAACCCTCCAATCACAGTTTTCTGCACATATAATAAACTCAATTCCTCTTTTGACGGCAGATACCAATCGTCATAATACTCGCCGTTCGCTGTTGTAGTGATGTAATCGGAACAAACCTGCGCCGCGTAGCTGCCGGCATGCTGCATGGTGCTTATTATTACGGTATTTGCCCTGCCGGCATACACGCCTCCACGGTTTGCGCCTGTATAGTCTGAGTTATTGGACCACTTTATGCCCGCGCTTTGGTCCGCCGTGGCGGCTATCAGCACCTGCCGCCCCGCGGCGTCCACCCAGAAGATCTTGCCGCCGCCGTAGCTGTCGCCTATTTTAAAGCTGTGGGTGGAAACATTTAGTAAAGTTGAGCCGTCGCCGTAGTACCTGGCGGCCGAGCTATAGCCCATCATATAGGCGTTCCCGTCTGAATCCGCGCTGAACACCGTGGCGGCGCCATTGTCCTGCACGCTGAATTTAGTGGTGCCGTCATTGGTATCCAGCTTAACCTCCGCGTCTTCGGCAAAAGCGCCGTCCGACGCGCCCAGCAGCAGGCACAACGCAAAAAATATTATTCCCTTCGTTTTTTTTATCATACTCTCTGCCTACTGCGTTATCCAGGCGCCTCGGCCGCCTACCAGCAGCCATTGCGTGGCCGTCACCAGCCGCAGCGTTATAGCGGCATAGGCCGGTACGGCGGCGTTATTGTAAATTGCGCCGCCTGAAGTGGAATCCTCTATATAAGTTGAAGCCGCGGCAGCTACAGTAACCTTGCCCTCGCCCAGCTTTACCACGGTTACCGTGGCGCCTATGTCCGCCGCCGTCACCGCCGGCAGCGTAACCGTCTGCGCGGAGCCGCTGTTAACCGTTATGGTCTTGCCGAAATCCGCCGCCGTCAGCGTTATGCCCGCATCCGCCGCAGACACGGGCGCGTGCCCCAGCCTGGCCGCGCCGGTAACGGTGGCCGAAGCGGCGGTTACTTCTTTAAAAGTGTTTGCGCCGGTAAAGGTCTGTGTGGACGCCAGGTACGCCCCGCCGGTTACCGATTCCGCAGAAATGGGCAAAGTACCGATAGCAGTTGACGGGCCTGCACGGATGCAACGGACGTAGAAGACTTCGGACTTATTGTTTTCGAACATGAGGCCATTGCTGAAGTACACGCGCCACGCAAAGTTAATATTGGGCACATATTCATTAGAGCTCCAATACCCATTATCCCCAACCCCGACCGCGCCCTTCTGCAAGTACAACTGGGACAGTTCTTCTTTGGAAGGGAGGTACCAGTCATCATAATACTCGTTGGCTACCGGATCAGTAACGCTGTAATCGGCGCAGAGTTGCGCGGCGTAGCTGCCGGCGTGCTGGTTGGTGCTTATTATAACGGTGTTCGCCTTACCGGCGTATACGCCCTCCCGGTTTGCCCCTGTAGCGGTTGCGTCGTTGCTCCACTTTATGCCCGCGCTCTGGTCCGCCGTGGCGGCTATCAGCACCTGCCGGCCGGCGGCGTCTACCCAGAACACTATGCCGCCGCCGTAGCTGTCGCCTATTTTGAAGGTATGGGTGGAAACATTTGTCAAAGTTGAACCGTCGCCGTAGAATTTACTGGCCGAGCTGTAGCCCAGCATATAGGCGTTCCCGTCGGAATCCGCGCTGAAGACAGTGGTTGCGGCATTGTCCTGCACCACTAATTTAGTCGTGCCGTCGCTGGAATTAAGCTTCACCTCCGCGTCTTCCGCAAACGCGGCGCCGGCAAGGCCCAGGACCAGGCACATTCCCAGTAGTGTTTTCTTAGAGATATTTTTCTTCATACGCTTATCTGTCGCAACAAAAACATCCGGCTCTTTTTAAAGTCCTTAATTCCACGCTTCTTAATTCCCGCTCGCTATCTCCGCGGGGGACAGCAGGGGGTTTCCTTTTATGGCGGAGACCCAGTCGTACAGCTCTTTGTCGTTCACGGTGCAGGGCAGCTTGGGGACGGTCTTAAGGTACTCCTCGGTGGAGAGCTTGGATACCGTCAGGCTTTCAAAATAGTATTTCTTCCCGATTACGCTCAGCAACCGCGCGAACTTTATATTCTGCTCGCTCTCTATGGGCGCCGCGGCCTCGCCGGGCTTCAGGCCCTTCAGGTGCTCCTCAATAAAGGCCGCCTCGAACGGGGACC
>Ga0209417_1006255_pt1 | contig 12352 bp, 12 predicted proteins | sample RifGroF2_FD_184002 | JGI IMG/M metagenome (GOLD analysis project Ga0209417, IMG submission 184002) | Groundwater microbial communities from Rifle, Colorado, USA - Groundwater F2 (SPAdes) (version 2) | ecosystem: Environmental > Aquatic > Deep subsurface > Groundwater | place: Rifle, Colorado... | reverse complement strand
GAAATGTTGATATTAAACTCAGTTCTAAAATAACAATAAAAAAGTAAAATAGTTTAGTAGTCATATCTACTTACTCCTTTCTCTGGGCATTTGTGTTCGTAAATTTCTTCCAGGTTCACAATTCTGTTTTCAAGACGTGACTTTTCAGCTGCAAATACTATCAGATGGGAATCTAATGAAACATCAGGTCCTGTGTTAATGTAACTTGCATCATTATTATTTATCGCTTCAACGAAGTTACATATCATCGCATTATCACCACCACCATGACCGCCGCTCATATCTACTGCTAAGTTATTCACATCATATTCTGTCCATTTGTCATTTCTGAAATCAAGAACATTGATAATTTTTTCATCGCCTTCGAGATATCCCATTGAACCCATAATACGGATTCTTCTTCCGATAGGAGAAAAAGCACACATAGTCAAAAAAGTAGTTATGTTGTCCTGGAATTCCATATTGATAATCTGGCTATCCATTACATCGTTGTCACAGCCATAGACACACCTTCCATATGAGCCTTCTCTCAAAGCTTTTGTGAGCAGTTCTGGTTCTGGCCGCTCAATCACCATATCAAGCGGCCATTGAAATGACTTTTCTTTTAATTCTTTAAAATAATATTTTTTTGCAGAATATGGACAGCCATCATCAGCCAATCGACAATCCATACATCTGTGAGGAGTGTTAGCAGGTTTGTTTTCTTTACAAAAATGCTTTAGTTTTCCAAACGAAGAAACTTTCAAACATTTCTTACCAATCCACCATCTTAATATATCCACATCATGGCAGCACTTTTGAAGCAATATAAAAGAAGACCTCGATTCATTTCCAAAATTGCCTCTTACAAACGAATGCGCAAAATGCCAGTGCGCGACGCCTTCAAGGTGCTGAATATTGCAGATATCTCCTAAAACACTTGAATCTATAAGGTCTTTGATCTTTTTGAAAAAAGGAGCGTATCGCAATACATGGCAAACAGCCAGCATTACTTTATTTCTTTTTACCGCATGAACTATTTCAATGCATTCATTTGCGGTCGGAGCCATTGGTTTTTCGAGAAGAATATGATACCTCTTATCAGCAGCCAATAGCACAGGCTCATAATGCATTCTATCAGTGGATGCGATGAAGATTGCGTCGGCTAATTTGGGGATGCTTAATAACTGCCGCCAATCATTAAACACATTTTCCGGCACAATATCATGCTCAGCAACTATCTGGCTTCTTCGAAAATCATTTGGTTCTGCAACTGCAACAAGCCTGCCCTGATCAGGATGGTTCTGAAGATACTTGGCATAAACTCTGGCACCTCTTGTACCTACTCCTATAAGAGCATAAGTACCTATTTTTTTAAAAGTCATTTTTTTGTTCTTTCTTATTGATATTAATATATTAATTAGAGAATATCTATTTTATTTATTTTGCAGAACTCTTTTAATACTGCACTGTTATCGCCATAGGAAATTATATAATGCTGCGACATCACCTTCTGAACAAACTCATCGACCGGTGAATCAAAGATAATTTCCAGACTCGGTAGTTGCGGTGCAGGAGGTGCCCAGCCGGCTTCTTCCCACTTATCGGAGTTCGGCTGTGCCGGTTACTATATGCATCGCATATTCACCTTTGGAATGACCAAGTCGACAAAGCGTTATTTTTCCTGTTCTGAGTTTCGATACATTTAATAATCCTTCACCAAAATCACCGAACGCATTCGGCATCACAGTTACTTTGCCTTCTACAACTTCAACAGGCACATAATCAGGCACACCCAATAACGCACCATTCTCAATAAATTCATAAAACTCAAGATAAGCGGCAACCTGGCCTGTAAGATTTTTAACTATAAGTTGAGTTATTGCACCGAGACTGTCATTTTCCGGAACCGAACAGATATCCATTTCATCATGAAGCAACGTCATAGTACCAGCGGGTGCAAATTTCATTACTTTTTTTATACCATCTACATCGCTGAATGAAAATGCCTGGTAACCTCGCTCCTGTATTTTAGTTTTTAACGCAAGAAAAAGTCTAACAGAATTTTCTATTGTACCTGCTTTAGGCTGTTTGATAAAATTCCATCGAGTTTTCAATGACGATGCAATTTTATTTATTTCATTATTGTCGATTTTTTCCATCAATTGCGCAATTTCAAGCAATTCAAAGTGCTCTATTTCGGTACCAATTTTAGCTTTCAGAGAAATAGCGTCATAACCTGTACCATACAATCGCATATCACGGAAACCAGCCATTCCGATTTTAGCAGTTTTAAGCAATGAAGATGCTCGTGCAGCCTTTGCATAATTTATTATCTCATTAAAACCCGTAATAGTGCCGCTAGAAATATTAACATAATAGCCAGGCCCTGATGGTAATGTTGATCTTGTGGACCTTGAGAGTTTCTGTTCTAGATGGCTTACGCTAGCTGATTCAGAACTCTGGCCTCAAATTCGGACGAAGATGTTCGTTTTGCAAGTGAGGCTATCTATATAGAGAAAATTGATGGTTCAGGCAATGGAGATTATCATTTGACTGTCGGTTCTGGGTTAACGTTGATATATAACTTGGATTTAGAATTGTGGTGTTTCTAATATCAGAATTTTGCGGATTGGTACTGGTCAGGGTTACATTTTTAGAAAGAAAATCTATCGGACCTGTATATGTCCCAGGATGAACAATTACAGTATCACCATTTGAAGCTGCGTTAATAGCGGCCTGGACTGTATTATATGTGAAATTGCTCCCCGTACCAACATCTAACGTGTGGGCTTCTATAGATACCTCGACAACACAAAGAAATAATACACTAAGTGATATCATATGTCTGATCTTCAATTTACCATCCTTCCAAAAAATTATTTTATTTTCAATGCCAAAAGACTAAAGCAACAAGTGAAGTTCGGGGATGAGTTCAAAAGTTACTGCATCCACATAATGACCATCAAATTCACCAGAACCGGGATCATTAAATACGTTTTCTTTTGCGTGTACAAACATAGCAACAAAGTCGGTATTAGCTGGCAAAACAAATTCAACCTCAGCAAGTTCCCAAGTAGTAATATCATTATCGCTTGATATATCTTGTGTTGCATAAGCGAGATTTGTTTGCAACCCCATGTATTGGTCGTTTAATGAGGTACAATCGCCTTCAAATGCATAAATCTGAATTGTAAATTGAGTATCAATTTGGTCATCACCTGAAACTCTATTAAATCGAGCAGACATTTTAACTCTTACATTTCCAGATGATATGTCCACAAGATAAGGACTGATATTTCGATTGACAAATTGAAGACATCCATCCACCTGACTCCGGATATAAAGCTGATTCAGTAAAAAGGAAGCTAAGCATTTGGGAACCTTCATAGGGTGAAATGCCATTAGTCATTTTTACTTTGAACAGCATCTCCTGTCCAATAACCATAGTTTGATGGCGCATGGAATGGAGGAGGCAGGGAAGTTGTATCAACATATTGTTCAAAACCTGGATTAACTACTAGGTTCACGCCAAGGCAAAAAGGGGTATTTAATAAAAGAACAATTATTATACAATTTACAAATTTGAATTCATTTTTCATTTTCTCGTCCTTTCAAAAGCGCACCAATACCGCTGGATATTTCTAAATGGAAAATTCCTCTGCTATGAGTTTCATTTTCGTCCTGCCTCCTAGTAAAACAAACATTATAGATATCCCTCGTACTTAATTCAACTAAAATCTAAATTTAAAAGTATCTTTTTGATGTAAAACATGATCACTAATAACAGGAATGAATGCCAGCTGTATATGTCTGAATAAATATGGGCACTTTTAAAAAATCTAATAAAAAAAAAGATATCGCTACGCTTGTCCAAAATCGGGACAAACTAAACCCATTTAGTCTCTGGACACATTTCCTCCCTACTATGAACTTTCGCCAAAATATTACACTTACATTTTACACAATATCTCCGCGTCAAAGCTCTGTGTGGCTTTTTTGGCAGATCACTGAGTTTTTCCAATGCTTCTAAATTTTTCAAAACTTCGATTTTATTTTCATTAACCCACATTGCAAATTCACTATCTTTAAGCCAGGCAACATTTTCACAGGTTTGGCAAATAGCTAATCTAGCCTTTGCATAAAGAACTTTACAAAGCAATCGACTATCTTCGCGAACAGGTACGCGTGCTTGTAGAGCAGCAAGAAAAACAGAACAAACGGATTCTGCTGACAAAGAACCAAAAAATGCGAGTGGCTTCCAAAGCAAAAAGACTCAGTAGAAAAATGTTGGAGCAGTGCACAGTGCTGTTTACACCAGATACCATACTTGGATGGTTTAACAAACTCATTGCTCAAAAATATAACGGCTCTTAAAATCGCGGCAAAGTCGGAAGACCACAAATCAGTCACAAAATAATACAGTTGGTCATCAAATTCAAAAAAGAAAATTTGCGATGGGGTTATCAGAAAATCCCAGATCAGGTTGTTTATCTTGGATATGAAATCAGCCTGTCAACTGTTAAGAATATCCTCATTGAAAATGGTTTTAATCCCGAACCAGACTTGACAGAAAAAACTACGTGGTGGGAATTTATCAAAAGCCACTGGGAAGTTCTAACAGCCTGTGATTTCTTTACTGTTGAACTACTCATAGGTCGAAAACTTATACGATGTACAGTTTTCTTTGTTATAGAGCTTTCCACCAGAAAAGTATTCTTTGCTCCAATTAAACCCCAGCCTGATGGTACATATATGGAACAGGTAGCAAGGATTCTAACTGATTGTGAAGATGGTTTTCTTAAAGGCAAAAAGTATCTGATACATGACCGAGATACGCTTTACACAAATGAATTCCACAGTATTTTAAAATCCTCCGGTGTAAAACCATTAAAGCTTCCGCCGCGAAGTCCCGATTTGAATTCGTATGCGGAACGATTTGTGAAATCAATTAAAGAAGAATGCTTAAATCACTTGGTATTGTCTTCCGTAAAGCAGCTTGAATATGCCATAAATCAATATTGCGACTATTATCATCACGAGAGAATTCACCAGTCCCTGGGTAGAATAATTGAGCCAGTTCATAAAACAAATGAAGAAGCTGAAATTGTATGCATCGAAAGACTCGGCGGACTCCTCAAATCATATCATAGATTAGCGGCCTAATGAAGTATCACTTTTTCTGATACTTCCATAGTGATAGTATGCGCTTATTTTGCAAATTTCTGCCTAAAAAGAAATTCCGTTAGCAAAATACATCACCCAAATCAAAGTTATCCGCGATTTCACCATCCAAATTTTCAATATTAAGTTATGAAAGAACAAAACTTTAAGTATTGACGAATATTTGCACCCTACGGCCTTGGCATTTTTTATATGCTCTAATACTTTCGTATGTGAGTTATCTGTTACCTGCACCGCAATTTTCAGTTTGCCGTTGTTGGCATCTATTGCTGTCTGTACAAGCTTTCGCATGTCTGATTCGGCAGCCATGGGCCTTCGCCGCAAGTACCGCCTACAAAAACACCTTTTTGACCAAGCCGTATGTGATGCTTGATCATTCTTTTAACTGAAGAAAGATCAATTTTTAAAGATTCAGTAAAAGGAGTTGGAGATGCAGACCATGCACCTGCAAGATCGTTTCTTTTAAATTTCATATTTGTCCTTGATTATCATTGAAACTTTACTCTGATAGCTTTTATTTTACCTATGCAATTTTCTATATATAAACTATAATGAACTCACAAACCATCTTATTCCAATACGCATATTTATTTTTTCGAATTTCAGGATATAAGGATCACATCTCCAATATGATGCAAATCCATCCGACCTAATCAGAAACCAGCCGAAATCCCAACTATCTGTTGTATATTGCATAGGAATTGATGGTTTAACTATAACAACCGGCTGCGTCTCTATCGTGAAAAGTTTTTGCTCGGTATTATAGTATCCTGGCCCCGCATGTATAAACAATTCCTGGGATAAATTATGATCATAATTTCCAGGCATATTCGCACATGGGTTTTGAATGGCAACTTTTATTTCATAACCTTTTGCAAAAGCTTCTATAAGTTCATCAAGTGAGCCGTTGACTGCCGAACCATCGGAATCATTGCAATAAACCTGACGCCATCCATCCCGTACAAAGAAGCGATAGACATCAAAATCATAGATAAAATTACTGCTTGGGGCATTTGTATTAGCATCGAATGAATCCAATTGATGATATTTAGGCATAGCACTGTGATCATCGAGAGCAGAATATCCTTTTAAACCAAAAGCTGATTGTCCATCAAGATAGGGCCTGGCAATTGCCTGGCGGCCATCCTGATTGTACATAAAAAATGACATTGAAATACGTGGGCCAAAACTTTTTGGAGGCGAGGCTGGAACGCGTAAGTTCATAATACCTGCAACCCATCTTTTATCAATAAGATATGTCTGTCGAAAATCACTTACTTCTTCTACTGATTCAAGATTAGGAACCCCAGGTTCGATATGTTCTCCATATTTGAATTCAGTATAGATTCGCAAATCGGCGCCATTATCTATTGCTTTACACAGTTCAGATTCAGAGCCCGCAATAATTTTTCTATTACTATTTAATTCAAGAATATTTTTCCAAGTGTTCATTTTTTATCCATAAATATCAAGGTAATTATATATCTAGAAAAATGGTAGTCATAGAATTAGTTATTGATTTTTGCCATTTTTTCAAACTCTTTCTTACAAAGCAGCAACGCTCGCGGAAGATGGAAAAAACCTTTCCATTTGCCGCCCTTTGCTCCAAATAGAACTTCACGTCGACGATTCAAATAACCGAACCATTCGCCATATTTCTTGTCATAAAAGTGATTCCATGAATACTCATGAATTTTTTTAAACCAATCCCAATATTCTTTTTTGCCAGTCTGTGAATAAGCCTTTATCAATGCCACAAGCGATTCCAAATGGACCCACCAAAGTTTTTGATCCCACTCCAACTGCTGTGTTGGATTCCCCTGAACATCCATAAAATAAAAGATGCCACCATATTTTTTATCCCAGCCGTATTTAAGTGCATGCAACATTATTTCGCAACATTTGTTTAGCAGCATTGTATCTTTTCTTCGGCACGCAATATCCATCATAAACCACATGGCTTCTATGGTATGCCCTGGATTGATCAATCTGCCTTCAAAGCAATCGAGTTTTTGCCCTTTCGGCCCGACATTTTCAAACACCAATCCTGTTTTCTTATCGAAAAATATGCCCATCACTTCCTTGACACACATATCAATCGCTGATTCAAGCTGTTTTTTTGGCAGCAGCCATTCCAACTCGAGCGAGAGATTTGCCAAGATCATTGGCACTGCCAGCGACATCATCGGTCTTGAGCCCGGCACTGTCTTGGTATATTTGCCTTTAGGATTGGATTTGCGTTTTAGAATATTTTGGTACGTATTATAAGCAATTCTTTTAGCTTTTTCATTGCCGCTTGCCAACGCATATTGACTAAATGCCATTGCCGCAAAACAGTCGCTGAAAATATTATATGGAGCGATAAGCGGTGTGCCCTTTCTATCAAGCGAAAAATACCAGTTGCCACCCTTGTCCATTCCGTGTTTGGCAAGAAAATCGGCGCCGAGTTTGGCATTATCAAACCACTGTTTTCTTTTATCAAATCTGTTATACAGAGTAGAAAACATCCAAACTTCCCTGCATTGGAGCCAAACAAATTTGTCTGTATCGTAAACATTACCTTTGGTATCGAGACATGTAAAATATCCTCCATATTTTTTATCCAAGGATTTTTTAGACCAAAAATTAACGACATCCAACAAAGCTGTCTTATAAAAAGCTGCATACTTAACAAAATCGTTATTTGCCATTATTAGACTCCAACATATCAGCTAATTCCATCATTACGCTACAATCATAGTACAGGCAATTCAGCCATATCTCTTTGTAATCAAAACCTGACTTAAGCCACACAGTCGGGTATACACCAGTATTCAAATCTTGAACTTTTACAAGGGAATTTGCCAAGGTGCAAGCTTTAGCTAAATACAACTTATTTTTTGTTATCTCATATGCTCGTTTATATGCTGCTATCATTTTGGAAGCACTCGCATCAATCGGAACATAATAAACATATTGCTCAAGGACACATGGAACATCAACCCAATTATTGGTTTCACGATGTCCACCTACGTTTTGCGGCATAGGTTTGTCCCATACAACGAACTGATCTTCCGCAAATCTTATTAACTCTAATGCCAAAGCTAAATAATCCGGATTTCCAGAACCCCTGTCAAGAAGATATATGGCAAAACTACACGCATCATGTTCTGTTAAATTCACATAAGGCTTGCTAGCATATAAAACTTTTAATTGTCCCTCCCAATTAAAAGTTTTTGCCGGGTTTTCCATTATCCATTTAAACGCTCGTTCTCGAGGATTCTCGTATTTATTGAGATTATATTGTGAAACAAGCCGATCAAATAAATTAAGCATTATAATTGGAATACAAAAGTTAGAGCCAACTTGTTTTCCTGTATTTGTATCGACATTTAAAGGCCATGTGCCATTATCCATCTGTAATTTAACGTATGTATCCGCAATTTGTGTTGCACTAGCAAAATATTTTTGTTCTTGAGTAAAATCAAATAGATTTAAATAGGCCAAAGCTGCCTCTGCCGGATAGATCAACATAAGTTGCCCGCTAAATCGCTCCAATGCAAGGCCATTATCATTGTTGTCCATATATGTTGGAGTAAAAAACTCGAGTCGATGCCCTAATGGCTTGCTGGCAGGAATCAAATAATCCGCAGCATTTTTCGCAATCAAGCTCGCTTCTTTTTTGTATGCAGGCGTAATTTTTGAATAGAGTATCACTCCGTTTATAATCGCAGGAATCATTTTACTTGGGTAACAACTAAGGATATATGAACTATCCACCTCGCCAGTCAACCAATGCTGCGTGTACGGACATTTGACTAAATAATCAAGTGCTTGAACCGCACTTTTACGATAATCTCCTTGTATACCTGACTCTTTGAAGGCTGACAATTTATAAAATTCTCGTTCACCGCTTATACCGATGACTGTGCCTTTGCTGTCCAGCCCTTCCACACGCAAGTTTACAAAACCAAATGGCAAATCACGCCAAATTGGACTTAGGCATGCCCATGGAACATCAGCATTAAATGTATATTCTGTTTTATTGAACTCTACTGCAATGGCAACAGGTTTCCATATCCCTGCTCCATTGCGATCTTTTTGAACTCGAACTATTAGCGTATGTTTAACAGCAGGATCAAAATCTTTTGGCAACTGAATATTAAAAGTCCTATTCCACATCACCTCTAGATCACGCTTTTGTTCGCCTATTTTCTTGCCGTCCAGAAATATCTCTGCATAACCATCTATTGCACCAAAACCCAAAACTAAATTACTGTCTTTAATATGAAAAACAGTTTTTTTTGCTTCTTCCACACATATCTGAAAGCTGACAAGATACCAAGCTACACCATGATAATCATAGCCTTGTGATATCCAGTCTTTATTAGTCAATATTGGTTTCCATTTTTCGTTGAAATCTTTAGTTTGATACCATTTTTCATTAAGGCCTATATCCTGTGGATCTGTCCTGAAATACCATTCCAATGGAAGATTGTACAATATTTCTCCTTCTATTTGAGATGGAGAATAATTTTTTGTGACGAATCTGTAATTATGCGATCCAGGCACTGTTTTGAAATCAAAACAAGGCGCGTAAATAAAACACTTCGAATAGCTATTCCAAAAAGGAACTTGGTCCGGCTTACCGGGATGTATGGGTATCAAAGAATCATCCAAAGCTAAATTCTGAATTGATTTTTCCGATTCCGATGAATTATCCGCGCCCCGTAAATTAATTGTGAATGTAAAAATAAACACAATTATTAGAAATAAAACATTATTGCAGGCTGCATTCTTCATAATCAAGTCCTTTTTCCAACAAACGTTGGAATCCATGCTCCTTTAACTTCAAAATTATCTTTAACTATAGTACTGGGACTGATTTTGCAGGTTTTCATATAACTATTAGAAATAAAATTACCGCTAATCATGTTGGTTTCGTTACAATCGATAACAATTGAACAATCTATTGTTCCAGAAGCTATTTTAATACCACGACAGTTTTCCATCTTCAATGTTGCGTCAAAGATACTGCACCCAACAAAATTATGGCCATTGTATACATTTTTGGCAAGGATAGCATATTTCATATTATGATTGATCAGGCAATTAACGACAGCACCGTGAGAACCGTTTTCTTTGTCCTGCAATAGAATGCCGGTTTCGTTTGTACAGAAAGTCGATTCGCCAATCGTGATGTTTCCACCATTTATGATACACCCATATACATTGCGGTAACTTTTTATATGTGTGGCAGTGATGTATTCGGCACGTTCGGAAAAAACAATGCCGGCGTAATTGTGGTATAAGGTGAGATGGTGGATAGTACCGCCATCACAAAACGCTGCCAAACTCAAATTAGATCGTGATATCTCGACGGCTTTGCCTTCAAAATGATGAGCTGAGACGTTTTCAATCTCAAAATCGTAACAGCGATCAATAAATAGACCCGTTTTGCCATTATCGGGAATAGAGTTGCCATCTTTATCATAAATGCTTTGCATGCCGACATCGGAATTTGAGTCGGCCCCAAATCTAGTTTCTCCATCCAGAACCAAATCACGAATTGCCCAGTGGTTAATGCCTGACTGATTAAATATCCTTTTTGCTCCGTTGCTGCGAATGATGGTAGATCCTCCTGAACCAACTAGAATAACTTTTTCAGGAATAGTTACATTGCCAATACGATAGTATCCTGGCCGAATATGAACGATTCCTGGGCCAAAATTGAGTGCTGCGATCATCGCAGAGGTATCGTCGTCCATATTGTCTTTCCCATCTGGACTATGACCATTAGCATCCTTAAATGACTGTAAGTAACGTATTGCCGAATCACTCTGGCTTTCAGAACCATCCATTAGGTTCTTTGCAGATTCAGACACAGAATTACCACGTTCTTGAATACAGGTTAGCTTTATCTCACCATTTTTTGCAATAGAAGGTAAATTAAACGTCACAATCCCTTCACTATCTGCTGTTTGTTTTTGAATAGTATTTTCATTGACACTCAGCATGTAATTTGTATGAGGAGTAAGTTTCTTAAGACAAAGTTTACCGCCTGTAATTTTTGTTCTTGCGGTAATGTTAAAGCTATATTGTGTCGAGGTTGACACATCATAATTAATATCTGCTGCCTCATCACAGTTATTTGAGATTTGGCCAAGATCAAATCTAAAAAATGGTACCTCAAGAAAACTTGGCACAAATAGTTCGCCAGTTTTATGAAATTCTGGCCTTTTCCATTTGCCGCTAAGAAGACTGTCTTTAAGGGTATATAGTTCAAAATGGTACAATGCGGGATTACTTTTATCAATCCAGCTATGCGTATATCGTATGGGCTGATTCCACGTCTCTTTTGGAAAACGTTCCTCTTCAGGAAATAAAAATTTATTATTTGGCGTTTCGGTATATTTGTAATTAGTAAATCCAAGCCTATCCAATTCTGCAACATACCTTCATCATCCTGATATAGGTCAAAACTTAATTTTTGGAGCATCCACTGGTCTGCAAATATACTAAAATCAAAAAAATTGATTTTATCATCAGCATTTAAATCTGGTGTTAGATATATAACACTAAACTCTTTGATTGCGGATTGCCCTTCAATATAAAGGTTCTTTTGTGCTATTACATATGCTCGATAATCTCCATCTGAAGAAATAGCAGAACTGATCCCTGTGTACAAATTATCACTTTGAGACCACCCCATCGGTACTGTCATTATGGTTTCCCAATTACCTCCGTTATTTTTTTGAATTATACCATAAACCGAGGCATCCTGCGTAAGCGTTATTCCATCCGGGGCTTTAACCACCGCAGAGAAATAAGCACCATCTGTATTAATAATCTGTGGATATTTGATATTTGATTCCGTTGTCAATTGACCAAACATTACAACTAATTCTAGCGGAGATGACTCATCAACCATTTCAACGCCTTCAATTGTTTCATAATCGACCTGCGCAGAAGGCAAAACATACCTTCCTGCTTGATCAGCAGTAATTGTATAACTATTGACATAGGTATCCTGATATTTCAAATTGTCGATATTATTTTTGTTAAGATCGCCGCCGATTAGTCTCAGACCCGTTGGCAGTGAATCAGTCAAATCTGTATCATAACCCGTCGTACTTCCTGACCGCGTATTTTCAATTCGCACTGTTACAATTGCCTGCTGCCCGACTTGAATTTGACGAGAGCTAATTTG
>Ga0209417_1006252_pt1 | contig 12360 bp, 9 predicted proteins | sample RifGroF2_FD_184002 | JGI IMG/M metagenome (GOLD analysis project Ga0209417, IMG submission 184002) | Groundwater microbial communities from Rifle, Colorado, USA - Groundwater F2 (SPAdes) (version 2) | ecosystem: Environmental > Aquatic > Deep subsurface > Groundwater | place: Rifle, Colorado... | reverse complement strand
GGATCTGCAAAACTTCAGCCCTGACCTGATCTTTGCAGATCCTCCCTATGCAGATTCGGCAAAAAACTTTGCCTCCATAACCCAAAGCAGCAGATTCGCCTCTTGGACAAGTGCCGCCCGGCTCATATGGGAAGTGCCCGAGGGCAAAAATTCAGAACTCCCGCCGCCGGGAGGAGCTTGGAGATCTGAGCAAAAACGCTCTTTCGGCGGAACTTCCTTCCTTTTTTTGATTCAAAGCTCGAAAGGCACCTGAAATTTTCCTCTTTTTCGGCAGATTGCCGGGATTTGATATTTGACATTGTCTAGCCACAGAGATAGATTGAGCATTGGCTTTTAGCCGATTTGCCGTGTGTGCCATGATACTTTTATAGCGCAATCTTATAAAATCTAGGAGAAGGCAATAATGGGCAAGCTTAACAGGGCTGTCAACATCGCGGTGCTAGTCTTCGCAATTGTCTCAGTCATCTTCGCATTTAAGCTCTTCAGCAAACGCGAACAGCTGGTCTCCGGCTGGAACAAGATGTCGGAATCGATTGCGGCCACGGCAAAGGAACTGGATAACAATTCCGGCACCAAGGTTTCTGCGGAAGTAACAGGGCTCGACCATCACAAATACCAGGAGCTCGACGCAGCCCTCCCAAAACAGGCAAAAACAATCATAGCCCAGCGTGATACCCTTGCCACCGGAGTTGTCAACGCTGTCAAGGAAATGGAAGCAAAAGACCAGATAGACGAGGCCGCCCTCAAAGATGTCAGCAAATCTGCCGCTGAACAGGAAAAAGCCATCGGCGCCCTCAAAAAAATCAATACCCGCGACAATGCCATCATCAAGGAAATCATTGCCTGTGGCGAAAAAGTCGATGCCAAGCTGGATCAGGAACAACTCAAGGATGTGGAGGGCTACACCGTTCCTCTCAATACCTTCAATACAAAGGTGGAAAACGTCAAGAAACGCATGGTCGACTACGGCAAAAATATCGCCGACATTGCCAGCACACTCGAAATCAACGCCCCCTCTCTTCAGGTTGAAGAATACGCATCTGCCCTGGGTGACACGCTGAATGCTGTCAAGAACTACAAGGCTGCCTTCGAGCAGACCAAAAAGGATCTTGCGGCGGAAAAGACAAGAGTCAAGGAAATGCAGGTCACTATCGAGGAAAAAGTCGCCAAGATCGGCGAACTCGAAAAGAGCGTTTCCGACAAGAACACCGAAATCAAAAAGCTCAATGATATCATCTACGGCCCGGAAGGCAAAGCCGGCGAGGCAAAGCTCGTCGAAGAGGGAGACCCCGACCTCCTGAAGGAACTCAAAGGCAAGGTCGTGGACGTCAACAACAAGTGGGACTTCGTGGTCATCGACTTGGGTGCCAAGTCTAAAATCAAAAAACAGGTCGGCAAGATCGTCAGCGACATCGACACGCCCCTCCCCAATAATGAGGAAATGCTCGTCAGCCGCGGCGACAATGAATTCATCGGCAAGATCAAAATCGTAAAAGTCTATGACAATTGCGCCATCGCAAATGTCATTAACGACACGAAGAAAGCTCTCGTGAAAACTGGCGATGTCGTCAATTTTAGCGATGAGACCATACAGAAATTGAAGGATGCGTCAACCAAGAAAGCCGCTGCCGTTGAGGCCGCCCTTCCCGCAGCCGCTGCTCCAGAGAAGCAAGAATAAAGAATAAAGGACTGAAATATGTTCTCATCACCAATATTCACCATAACAAACATCTTGGCAGCCCTGCTTCTTCTGATCACGCTCATATTGCAGTTCATGGAAATGAGCACCTACGGCATGCCGCTTTTTTAAGACCTTGAAAAACAAAAGCTGTCCGTTGATTAGGGCAGCTTTTTTTATCTTTAAAGAGAATTGTATGAAACTTTGGAATATTGCAACTCTGGGTTTTCTGATTTTTGCAGGCCTTTCACTATTTCTTCTCAGCGGATGTCAAAGTGAACAAGAAAAGAGGGGTATCAGTCCTCTCCCCCAGAACCGCCCAGCCGAATGGGAACAAAAACGCGGCGGATTCGATTCCTGACAGATGTTTCCACTTGCTAATAGGGAAAATACCATTAGTGTAACCGCTGTTATTTTCGGGGTATGGCGCAGCCTGGCTAGCGCGTCTGCTTTGGGAGCAGAAAGTCGCAGGTTCAAATCCTGCTACCCCGACCATTTCCCTTCTTTCGCCACTCGCTGACATCCCATGACAAGCCTTGTCAGCAGCAATAACTTGCAAATCGCCGCCCTCAGTGGCATCTTTGCCACCTAATGACGCCGAATGTCCACCTGCGACCATGTTTTGAGTCTGTTTTTGAGTCTGTAAATCAAGCCCGATTGCAGGAAGACATTCAACCGCGTTGCGTTTCGGAAGGTAGTTGGGGTCAACATATGTCCCGTATGTCATTCCCCTGCTATGACGCGTAAGATCATCTGCGGTTCGCTCTGGTACATTCGCATCGGCAAGTAGATTTGACATAGATTTCCGCAAGGAATGAAATGTTGATCGTCCTCCGAACTCGTCCCTCTCTGGTATCCCTGCCTGAATCCAGTATTTTTTGAGACGGCAGAAGCGCGGAAAATGAGGAAAGGCTAAATCATCCGCAAGGAAATCACTCGGCCTTATCTGTCTCATTATTGCAGCCATGTCTCGACGCAAAGGAAGCACGGCCCTCTTGCGGTTCTTGGAGGCCCTTGCCCGAGTCGTCAAGGACGGGTTTTCTTCGTTTAGGTTGAAGTCAGACCATTTCAAATGCCTTATTTCATTATGCCGCAAGCAAGAGTAGATTGAAAGCCACGCCCCCGGCTTATATTTGTCCGGCAAAGCATAAATTATCCGCTCAAGCTCTTCTTTAGTATAGGAACGGTGGGGACTTTTCTTTTCCCCGTATGTCTTGATCTTTTCGACATCCACAAACGGATTTTCAGACACCCGTTTTAATTGCTTAAGCCAAGTAAAAAGCACACGCCAGCCAGAAAGATACTTGTTCAACGTGTCCGCCCAGAGTTCTTCTGATGCCTGCTTGCGATTCCGCCAGTCAAGAAACCTATCGAGCCTGACATCCGCCAGACGATTCCACCCACAATCCCGACATACAGTTGTTACATACGTTCGCAAGGCATTTACATAGCGGCTTCCGGCTTCGTTGTCCACGCCAGTCTTGTAGGCTAAGAACTCCTCTAGATGCTCTAGATTGTGTCGTCAATAGATTGGTGCTATATTACAAGAACAAAGCAAGGGAGCACCATGAAGGCGAAAGAAGATTATCAGCGACACGACATATCTGATAAAGTTTGGCACTTGATGGAGGAGTATCTGCCCGGGCGGAAAGGGACCTGGGGCGGCAACGCGCGCGACAATCGAAAATTCATCAACAACGTCTTCTGGATTCTGCGGACCGGAGCTCCGTGGAGAGACTTGCCGCCGAGCTATGGAGATTGGAAGAATACGCATCGCAGATTCTGCCGCTGGCGCGACAAGGGAATATGGGAAGGTCTTCTGGAGCAACTGATTGACAAACCAGAATTCGAGTTCTTGATGATTGACGCCAGTCACATTAAAGTCCATCCTCACGGCAGTGGAGCGCGCGGCGGCAACCAAGATATGGCAAGGACAAAAGGGGGCTCAACACCAAGATACATTTGGCCGTGGATGCGCATGGTATGCCGCTCAGAATCCTTGTTGCAAAAGGTACCCGAGCAGATTGTAAAGAGGCTGAGAAATTGATCGAAGGGCTTGCCGCAGGGAGCCTGCTCGCGGATCGCGGCTATGATTCAAACGCAATCGTGGAACAGGCCGAAAAACAGGGCATAGAAGTCGTTATTCCGCCAAAGAAAAATCGAAAGAAACAGCGTGAATACAACAAAGATGTTTATAAGCTCAGACACTTCGTAGAGAATACCTTTTTGAGTCTGAAGCGTTGGCTGGGAATCGCTACGCGCTATGCAAAAAATACAGCATCATTCCTGGCGGCAGTCCACATCAGATGCATCGCAATCTGGACTCAAATCTATTGACGACACTATCTAGCCCATTTCATCGCGCATTGCATTTCATGTGCTGTTTCCATAGGTGACGTTCCCAAGCTCCTTTTTTCTCTTCAAACAGCCTATTGACTGAGCTGATATATTATTCCTTATTGGGAGGATTAGCAAATGACACGACGCTTTCGGAATGCAGCAAAGGCAATGCTCTTGGCCCTTCGCGGCCTTGATGCAGATGAGCAACTGTTCTTGGAGAACGACTACCTCGAACACTACCACGCAGAGCGAAATCACCAAGGAATCGGCAACTGCATTCGGTTTCCCGATGGGCAAATTGGCTACCGCAATGGCAAGATAAAAACCAGTGAACGCTTCGGTGGACTTCTCACGTACTACTACCGCGACCAAGAAGCCATCTGAGTTTTTTCAGCCTCGCAGTCTCGCTTCTCTGCATTCATTCCACTTGTCAATAAATACCGATTTCGGACTCAAATCTTGCTTGCTTCACGCCCAAATCGCAAATTCTCATCATTTCGAACTCAAAATCTCTCTCAAAACCCCATTCATCACACTTCAAATTTGGCGGACTTTTCCCGTCATTTCTCTGAATCGAGTTTTTGAACCTCGCGCGACGGATTTACTAGAGAACTCACTTCAAGCTCTTCTATGAACCGTTTCTTCTCCTGGTCTTTGCCGAACCTGATCCATATGCAAAACCTGTTCGTTCCCTTCACCTTGTCGGCGAGGTCTATTTGCGGCTCGGTCACACCAAGATCAAGCTCGCATATCGTCTCGAAAGCGTCCTGTTCCATCGAAGAGTCGGAGGCAAGGGCAATGGTCGATGTGCTTTCGCCGCTCAGCTTGAATTTCAAAGAACATTTTTCGAAAACGCCGCCTGCGCATGTCGTTATCAGGAACCGCACATCAGAGAGCAATTCCTTCATTGGCCATGACCCCAGCCCTTCGGGAAGAATTGAACAAAAGATCGTCCCAGCCGAGTGAAGGGCAAAGTGCTTCCCATCGCCTTTTAGCGCAACTTTGCTCTCGCCAAGGGGAATGTTTGTCAAAGGGCTAGGCGTTTTCAGAATCTCTTTGAACTTCTGATACTCCAGATGGGCCTTGGCGCATGTACTAGCCGACCAGAAACAGTCTCCGCAATCCAAGAGTCCTTCCTTTTTGCAAAACTCGTCCAGATTCTTGTTGCACCATGTCAATGACATCATGCCCAGGAATTTCTTGCTGCCAATCGCATGGGCATACTCAGTGAAGGCCTTTTCGGAGAGTCCTGTGAGAATGACACACCCCACCACGTCGAACCCTTTGGAGAGCAGGTAATCCATGCTGGGATATTCTCGCCCTGCGGTGTATTGCCAGTCCCACATCAGGATGTCTTTTGGCAGCATGTCCACCATCAGATGATGATTGTCCGGACTTCCCCCGGTGAAATCATTCATTGCGCATCCATGTCCCCAGAACTGCTCCGGACTAAGAAGTGTGTCCGCCCACATTGCCATCCGGATGCCACGCTCCTTAAGATAAGCATGAATCCGCTTCAGTGAAAGTGCCAGCCATTCATGGGCCGGGCGCTCCGCCAAATGCTCCGGCTTGTAAATGCTCTTTCTATTTATGTGGTTGTAATCTGAAATCAATTCATCGCCGGCAATGCCTAAAAAACGAGGCTGCAAGAGTTTTATTGCGCGTTCTGCCGGACGCATCAACGCAACGAACTCATCGTCGCTGGCCTTTACATATTTGACGACATCTCTGTCATTGAGACATAGGAAAGGATGCAGTGGAATTGGCTCGATGAAGTTCGCACGGCAAAACTCCCCAAATTCCTGCAGTGCCTCATCGTCGGCAAAGGCCTCGGACTCGAAGCCCATGTGGTTGAGCTTGGCAAGAGCCATGTTTTTAGCCATAGCTTTGTAGCGTGCGGGATTCGCGGCATCCTTGTTGAAATAGTGACCTCCAAAAAATGGGCAATAGCCCCGCCATTTCATATCTGGGCAATCATTAATGAACAAACATTTGAGTGTTTTCCGGGCTGAGTTCAAGAGGAGCAGGAGGCTTCGCGTACCATAAAAAAGTCCGGCGGAATCAGCGCCTCTTATGATGATCCCACCGGGGCTAATTTGCAAAGTGTAGCCTTCTTCTCTGTCACTTCCCTTCTCCAAGGCGCAGTGCCCCACGGTTGATTCGAGATGCGTCAGACGGATTTCTTCTTGCTGTCTGTCTTTGATCTGTTTGAATTGCGGTTTTTCCCCGGTTTTTCTTTCGATTGCTGCCAAAAGCTCTTCGCATGCACCGACGGAGCGGGAGTCGCTGCCATCAAGGGTCAGGAGCATTTCTTTATGAAGGGCAAATATGCCATTGTGGATTTCTATGTGCTGCGGAACAGGGGAAAGTCCTAGCTCTGCGGAGAGTCCAGCAGCATCAGCCGGACAAGACTGTTTTTTTTCTGGCATAAAACCAATTTCCTTGTTTTAAAAATGTCTCAAAATCACTTGTGGCCCGAGTTCAAAAGAGATTCAACGGCCTTGACAAATTCTTTATTCAGCAAATCATTGACAGTGATGTTTCGTTTCGCGGCCAGTTCATTCAACTGATTGAACTGACGAATACTAACTTTTGCCTTGCCTGACATTTCGCAGGATTGGGGAATATCAAGCCAGTGCTCTTTGGCCTTTGCGATTTGAGCTTCATTCAGTCCAAGCGCCTTAAGGACTCCAACGGCCATCATCTGGTTGCCGATGACATTCATATGCACTCCATCACAGGTGAACCACTGTCCCACGGGAAGTCTTGGGGGATTGGCTTCCGCCTTCTTGAGCGCAGCCTGCATGTCAGCGTTGAGGTCGGCTAAAGGACATTTTTTCTCCTTTGCGAGCTCGCGGAGAAATTCGTTATAGGATCCCAGCTTTTTGTTGTTGGGATTGTCCGGGTTTTCAGTAATCATGGTAGAGGTGAGAATAACGACCTTTATATTTGCAGCCTGCGCGCGCTCGACAATCGCCCTGATGTTTTCCTTGTATTTCTCGAGCGGTATACCACGCTCACCATGCCAGACATCGTTGACACCGCAACTGAGAGCCATCAAGTTCGGCTTTTTGTTCAGGACATCTCGCTCCAAACGTTCCAACATGTTATCGGACTTGTGTCCGCTGATTCCGGCGGGGATTGCCTCGGACTTGATCCCATTGGCCTCAAGTCCGCTAATAACAAGGTGGACATAACCGCTCGGACTGCTGGCCCCCAGCTGAGTAATGGAATCTCCCAGGAACGCTATCTTTTCACCGCTTTTCACCGTCAAGTCCTGTGCCTGACACACAAAGCCCGCCAAACATCCAAGCGCAACAGCCCCAACGCAAGGGACTACAAGTGCAAGGCGTTTCCAGTCTGAGAATTTCCCATTTTGAATTCTGTTCATCTTTGCTCCTTAATCTGGGACATCAATAGAATTAGTGAATAGCATCGTGTCATTTGCCCGCTTTTTCTTTGCGTTCTTTTTCCATTTCGATGATAGGTTTGTCCAGTTCGTATTCAGGCCAGCGCTGCAGAATATCACAATCGACTTCCCTTCCTTTGAAGATATAGGTATTCTTGTCGATCCTGGAGGTCTTGTTATATTTGCTCCGAAGCAGGTTGTCATGCGCTCCGAGAGGGATAGGAAAGTCCTCGATCTTTATTTCGGCTTCTGCTTCGCCAGGCCCCTCTGCAGAGATTAGCACACGGATACGGCCGTATTCCTCGTCGACAAAGGCCCTGGCGTAGGTAATGCCTTTGATATTGTTGACGGTAACTTTTGGTGCAGGTGCTGTGGAAACGATGAAGGGTTCAAGTTCACGGACTTCGGTCAACGCCCGGCAAATGTCACGCCAATGCGGTTGGAAAGTCTCACATTTTTCATCGAGCGTACTGCCGCAGGAGTACAACACACAGTTCCAGTAATAATAGACAAATCCTTTGGCACCATGAATAGCGCTCATTAGGGTCATGGATAATAATTCCATTTCTGTTGGGAATCGGTAGTTTTTCAGGTCTTTGCGCGGGTCATCGATGAGGCTGCCGCTGAATAATTGGTGTGTCGCCCAGAGCGGGACTGCAAGAGTGTCAGGACGGTCCCATACCTTGTGAGCCTTGTTGATCCAAAGGGGCAACTGCGGCTGTTCCTGCGGCTTATCCTTGCCTTGGATCGGATAAAGATTGATTCCAAGCACATCGAAGGTGCCGGAGAAGTACGGGAATGCGAAATGCTGCCAGATGCCGGCATAGGTCGGATGGTATGGATCGTGTGCGTTTATCACATCACGGTGCGACATAAGTTCGGCGGCGCGCAAATGCGAAATTTCATCTGTGCTGTAGTACGCAAGGATTGCCGGATGATTCCGCACCTCATCCACGACTTTGCCGATATACTCTTCCGCACTTAGATTATCGGGAAAACCCCAGCGTTGCATCTGGGTTCTGAATTCCTTCATGTGTTCCTCATAGGTGAATGGGAAGCCGAAGATCACTTTTAGTCCATTTTTATGCATCATGTCTAATGATTTTAGGGTTCCTGCTACCCCATATCCCTTATATTCACGCATATACAGGTCGCTGTATCCGCTGTAGACCAAGACAGCGTTGAATGGGCTATTGGCAAAGTACTTGACATCGTATTGGCGGCCGACTCCTGCCGTGTGGATTGCCAGAGGCATGAACGGCTTGCCATCGATAAGGGTTCGACCAAGTTTGTCGATGGTTACAACGCCTTTCGCCGGAGCCTTCGGCAACTTCGAGGTGCCGACATACAACGGGCGGAACGCCCGGTCGAAAATAGACTTGTTTGCCAGGTCAATGAAGGAAATTTTGAGCTTGTAAATACCGTCCGCCAGCTTTGACCCGTCGACGCAGAACCGATTGTCCACGATCCGTCTGCAGGCTGAAAGAACTGTCTCCCCGGATTGATTCTGGACCTCGATCAGCACTGCAATATCCGGAGTAGCCGTCTTGGTGTAGACATGCTGTCCCTGACAGGTGGCAGTAAAGTACATTATCCTTTCATTGTCCTCGATGCGGTTGTATGGATTCAACATGCCAACAAACCAAGTTCCATTGAATTCCTGCAGGCGGATGTCGTCGTAAGAGACTTCGCCACTCAAGGCGGAAAACGTTGGGTATATCTTACGGTCACTGCTGGTGCAGATGACTTCGTATTCCGTCCAGTCGCAATCGCCGACCAGGGTTCGCTGGAGATTTCCTGTGAATCCAAACTTGGCAGATTCCTTGCCATTGGAACCTGTGACCTTGATTTTGCACTTCAATACGAAGTTTGCTCCAGAAGTAATATTGTTGACTTGCTGCGTAGCCCAATACAGCTTCTCATCCTGATCCGGTCGTTTGCACAGCAACGCCCGGCTGCCATTGCCCCCTGCGCCTGGGACGACCTTAAATACATTCAGATCCTTGCCGTCGAATTTCCAGACATTTTTTTCTTGATCAAGAGGCTCTTCAAATCCTGGATTGACAATCAAATTCTTTTCAAAAGATGACAAACTTCATCTTTGAATCCTGATAGATTAGGCACGGGCAGTTCTGTCTGCACTGGAACTGAAGGCGCATCCTGTTTCGCCTCATTGGCCGCAGGCTTATCTGAAGAAAGCTTTGGTGATGTCTGTTTTTCAGCAATCTGAGATGTAGTTTTCGCCACCATGTTTTTTGCATCCCCGAATTGCACGGACGTCACATCTTTTGTCCAGATCACCTTGTTTTCCCATTCATCAACAAGGGAAATTCTGCAGGTCAGGGTCCCGGATTCTTTCAATGTTCCGGAAACCACTAAACGCCCTTCGTTGTCGGATTGGAGCTTAGAGGAGGAAACAACCTTATTCCCCTCTAAAAGATCAACTTTCAGATTCTGGTTGGCAAGCCAGCGTTGCTGCAGGTTGCCATACCATTCCTTGATCTGAAAGGCAATCGTTACATTCTCTCCGCATTTCTTCGCAGCACTGAGGCTTTTCTGGACATTCGGGGCAATAACGATCTCAATCTGTGCAAAGAGAGGGCAATAACACCACAGCAGGATTGCGGCAAGAAAAATATACTTTATTGACGACTTCATGATATTGAATCCTTCCTTTTATTGTTTCAACCAATTGATCATGGCATCAATTTCCTGGTAGTACTCCACTGAAACCGAATGCCCCTGAGAAACCAGATGGAGTGTCTTTTCCTTCGCTGGAATCGCGTTAAATGCGGCAAAAATATTTTCCGGCAGGCAGCAATCGTCGCCAAGTCCGGCACTCAGTGCAGCAGGCACTTTGACCTGACTGGCAAAAAATGCGGTGTCCCAATAATCTGCCTGTTGCCCGGCGTTTTGATGTGATAAGCTAGCTGGCCACGGTTCACCATATTTGTAAAGTACGTTACACATGCCAGGCATGTGGGAGACTAGGCGTCCGATATTAGGATTAATCCCGGACAGCACAAGTCCCATCGTAGCGCCTTGACTGAAGCCGAAATAGCCAATTCTGTCTTTGCGTATCTCCGGCCGCGCCGCAATAGCATTGATAATGCGGTTGATCCCTAAAGCCGGTGCATAGAACCAGAAACCGCGCGGAGTACGCATATCCGCTTCCAGAACATGTGGCTTGACCGGTTTTTTCTGAAAGGCGTCCCAAAGAGATTGCGAAGATTTACCCGGCGCATACGGGTCGTACATATTCACGTTCAACATCAGCAGTGCGATATCAGGCCAAGCATACAGCGGCACTCCGTTGGCACTGTATTGACTGTTGGCCGAAACTTCACCGGAGAGAGTTGGTAGCTCTCCATTCGGACCTGCGCCCGGCACATTTATCAGCAGCGGGAACGGCCCTTTACCGGCAGGCACGATATAGAAACCGTAGACACAGACATCCTGTGGGGCTACTCCGCTTATCCGGTAGACAGTGAATTTGTCGTTGGATTCGGCAATCCTGTCGAGTTTCAGATCCAGCGGCACCGTTTCTTCCACGTGCTGTATTTCTTTTTTCCAGTACTCCGCAAAATCCGGAGTAACGGGGCGCGATGTTACAATTTTTTCAGGCTCGAAAGCCGCCCCTCCGATATTTCGATAATCAAGTACATTGCCAGCTTTGTCCAAAAGTTTCACGCTGACAGAGATCACTCCAGGTTCATCTAGAATTACTGGAATTGAGACGACATGCTTATCGTCCATTTTTGCAGTGTCTTTGCGGTAAAATTCTTTATTACGTCCGGTTCCGTTGCGTTTGAATTCTGTCTCAATTCTATCTACCATGGATATCGGCCTGTCCGCCGAGCCGACAATGAGGCACTGGATGTTGACTTTCTCTCCGCTTTTGTAAGAATGAGCCTGTATTTCCCTCATTTCACCCGGCACGTACGCCCAGGGCATTGCAGAAAGCATTGTCGCCCCGCTAAAAATATAAAGCAGAACCGACACTAGATTTCCTGTCATTCTTCTCATTCTGTCATCCCTTAGCGTTAATTGAATTTCAGTCCTATTTCCGTGATTTGGAAATGTGCCACCGGCTTTGCTTAGATAAGGCTGTCATTGCTGTGTTTCAGCATTTACCCCTGCCTCCTTCCTGGTTTTCTCCATCTCAATGATGGGCTTATCGAGTTCATATTCAGGCCAGCGCTGGAGAATGTCACAGTCGACATCCTTTCCTTTGAAAAGGTAGGTGCTCATATCGATTCTTTGTGTCTTTTGGAGTTTGCTCCGAAGCTCATTGTTGCGTCCGCCGACCGGGACGGAAAAATCCTCAATCTTGATCTCTGCCTCGGCATCGCCAGGTCCGTCACAGGAGATCAGAACGCGGATGCGTCCGTATTCCTCATCGACGAACGCACGGGCATAGGTCTTTCCCTTGATGTCCTTTACCGTGACTTTGGGCGCTGGCGAAGTGGACATGATGAACGGCTCCAATGCCTTGAGTTCCTTCAGCGCGGCGCAGATATTCTTCCAGTTCGGGCCAAACGTTTCAAACTTTTCGTCAAGCGTCGTTCCCGCACCATAGAGTACGCAGAAATAGTAATAGAAAAGGAACCCCTTTGCCCCGTGAATGGCAGACATCACGCTCATTGAAAGTATCTCGTTTTCCGTTGGGAAATGGTAGTTCGGGTTCTTCCGCGGATCGTCTCCACCCCAACTGAACAACTGTGGGGTCGCCCATAGCGGCATTTCGCCCGTTTCCGGGTGGGTCCATACCTTTTTAGCCTGAATCATGCTTTCTGAGATCAGGCTTTGGCTATGCGGGACGTTTTTCCCGATGATCGGATAGAAGTCTATTGTGGGAACGTCCTGGGTGGAGGAGTATGCGGGAAGCTCGTAGATCAGGAAATATACCCCGCAGGTCGGATGGTACGGATCG
>Ga0209417_1006248_pt1 | contig 12378 bp, 14 predicted proteins | sample RifGroF2_FD_184002 | JGI IMG/M metagenome (GOLD analysis project Ga0209417, IMG submission 184002) | Groundwater microbial communities from Rifle, Colorado, USA - Groundwater F2 (SPAdes) (version 2) | ecosystem: Environmental > Aquatic > Deep subsurface > Groundwater | place: Rifle, Colorado... | reverse complement strand
GAAGGTAAAATATATTCCATTAACCTTAACGACCCTAAAGGGAAAGAGCGGCTGATTATGGTTGACGGGAAAATCGATGATTACGATAAATGGACGAAGCCCAGGCCCGTCCTGATTAAAACCATCAGCCTGCTGGATCCCGATGACGCCGTGAAAGAGTATGGTGACAAAGCGAAATACGGCGCCATGGTGATCACTACGAAAAAGAAGTAGGCGAAACCAGCCAAACCCCCGGCCTCAAGGCCGGGGTGAACTGCCCAAATATTCCTGCCTTCATTCCTTCAATGCTCAATACAACAGCTTTCCGTGGGTGAACCAGCTGCCCAGATTCCTTGTCGTAGGCATCGGTGACGTCGACCGCAAGCGTGATTTCACCTTTCCCACCACTATCGCGGCCCATCGGGAAGCAACTGCAGAAGAACCAGGTCCTCACGGAGATACGACAAATCGTTGGCGTCCTCGTATCCCATAGCCAGCAACAATACCCGCATCTGAATCAGTTGTTCCAGGCTAAAATCCACATACCGGGGGTCTCTACCTTCTTGAATGGATTTGCTAAAACTATTGATAATCTTTGCTTTACGCATCAATTTGTACAAAAGAAGAAAACCTCCGGCGGAGCTGGTCTTTTGGGTAGAAAAATCGAGGCTGACTTTTTGTTTTCCCTGATAAAACGGCGAACTTGTTATACTCATATTTCGTGATTGAGTTGTTGTTGGTTTTGCAATCTTAATTTACACAATTACAATAACTTGACAACCCTCTTTTTCTATGAAAATTTATGAATAATCCGTGTTAAACATCCAAACTGCCTGACACTGGGCCGGCAGAAAAAATTATTCATTAAAAGAAACTGTGGAGAAAACTGTGGAGAAAACTGTGGAGAAAACTGTGGAGAAAACTGTGGAGAAAACTAGGGAGAAAACTAGGGAGAAAACTAGGGAGAAAACTAGGGAGAAAACTAGGGAGAAACCTGGGGTGAAAAGTTCGGAGAGAGGTTCGGAGACTGGTTCGGAGACTGGTTCGGAGACTGGTTCGGAGAGAAGTTGGGATTTGGGAATATGGTCGGCATTTTCTCCCGTCCCTTTTACCAGGTTGGTGGTATAGCTGTGATAAAGCTTGCGCCCTAGCTGAATACCCAAATTTTGTTGATTAATAGGCAATTGAGATTGTAAAATGATTGATAGTGCCGATGTCACTGCTATAGCCAGTGCTATAGCTAGTGGTAAAGCTAGTGGTAAAGTTGGCAAGTTGACCATCCTAAAAGGTCAGCCAATACCAGAATTGTTAAACCACAAAACCTAATGAGGTTCGGTGACTGGTTCGGTGAAAACCATGGAACTGATCGAAATGAAAGTTTATTAATGTAAGATTTGTACAATTTGGGGACACTTTCCAATTACCCTAAACTTTTTTATTGTATTGAATTACTATCCATTACGGTGAACCTTTATTTTGATCGCATTCAGAAAATCGTAATTGGCAACACAATTTTGTCTCTTCTGGCTAATTCTCTAAAAGTTTAAACAGAGGATCCTCTCTGTCAATGCACGCCTACTCTCATATTGTCCAACAGTAAGCTGTTGACGCCAGTAATAATCTATACTAAATTACTGGAAGTCGGATTTACCGGATTCTGTGTCCTTTTTCCCTGACCCTCGCTGGACTAAGCTTGCATCATGTTTAACAAATAATAAAAAATATGTCCGCAAGAAAAAAGACTCCAGACGAAATCCTGTGCAGAACGATCGCTGCCAGGTTGACTAAAAGTCAGTACACAACCATCCATGCCATTTGCAAACAAATGGATGTGCCGATTTCAGAATTGATCCGTGATTCTTTAAGCGAAGTATTAACCGAAAAAACAAACAGTCATGAGTGATTTCCAAGAATACTTTAAAACGATGGTGGGATCAATGATCGAAGATTATAATCAGAAAAACCCACAAGCGGGATTAAATAACCCAAATCCAAATTTATTACCTGAGTTTTTGATCCAGGACCAGGCAGCCAGATTTCTCGGCATCTCAAAAAGTGCCTTGTACACGATGACCTCCAAAAACGTAATCCCTTACCATAAAAAGGGACGTAGGAACTATTTCAAGAAATCGGACCTGATCCAATGGATCGAATCCGGCCGGATACGGCCGTTATCGGAAATCAGGGAGAAAATGAGATGAAAGGTTCCGACACTTCCGACCAACCGTATATCCGGGTCGGAACAGAGTATTTTAAGATAATTCCCCAACCGCTGATTTCCGGGGACTATCTAAACGTGATCCAACCTTGGGCAAAATCGACCATCAATGAAGACCTGACCGCAGAGGAGCGAGGCAAAATCCCGAAATACGACAGCTTCTGTACAATCCCCAGCCACATTAATTACCAACGAACTGTAATGATCATACAACCTGCTGGATGTGAGCCAAATAAACATCATTTTGGCTCTTATAATAAGTATGAGCCACTGAGCTACGAGCCAAAACCGGGATCATGGGAGTCAACTAAAATATTCCTCAAGCATTTATTCGGCGAACAATACAATATCGGGCTTGATTTCCTCACGATAATCTACCAGAAACCCACGCAGATTTTGCCCATTCTTTGTCTGGTCAGCCGCGAGAGAAGCACCGGCAAGACAACTGCTTTAAACTTGTTCAAGGAAATCTTTGGCAGAAATATGACGATCAATACCAACGAGGATTTTCGCAATCAGTTTAACTCGGGTTGGACCAATAAACTCATTATCGGGGTAGATGAGGTAATGCTGGATAAAGAAGATGATGCCGAAAGGATCAAGAACTACTCGACCGCAAAGAGAATAAAAACAGAAGCCAAGGGTAAGGATAAAGTGGAGCAGGAATTCTTTGGCAAATTCATTCTTTGCTCTAATAATGAAGAAAGCTTCATCAAGATTCCAAAAGATGAAATTCGCTATTGGGTGCGAAATGTTCCGTCGATACTGGTGGAGAATACCAACTTTCTCGACGACATGATTCGAGAAATACCGGCCTTCCTATACGAACTTAAAACCCGAAAGATCACCACAGAAAACACCACCCGGATGTGGTTCACCCGGGAAGCGCTCTGGACTGAAGCGCTACAGAAGGTTATTATGGGGACCGAGTCTACCCTGGCGCAAGAAATACGGGAATTGATTGTTGAAGTCCTTCAAGATTATGACTTAAATGAAGTGGCCTTCACGCCCAAAGAGCTGCTTGAAGAACTGTCGCGTGAGTCCCCCAAACTTCAGGTGCTTAAGACAGGTATCAAGCATGTTCTCAAGCAGTGGGGCCTTTCCCAACAGGAACATGGCAGGTACCTACGTTATTTCAAGATGAGCGATCCGGGTGGCCATTGGCGTATAGGGACGGAATCAAAGACAGGGGTACCCTTTATTTTCCCAAGATCATTTTTTCTTAACAATTCAACAAACCAACAGAATAAAACATTAAACTTCTAATAATAAGATAATTACACCTGTTACTTTCTTGTTACTTTCTTGTTCAGATGTTAATATTTCCCTGTTAATATATAAAACAAAAATAACAAAAAATAAACAGTCTATGTTGCTGTTAATCTGTCTATTAAGTCAATTTGTTAGTTTGTTACAAAATTTTACACTGTCATGAATACCTATCTAAAAAATATCTCAATAACTCAATATCTGATAGCAAACGGCTATAAACCAGTAAAATCGGCATACGGGTCCACCTGGTTCAGCAGTCCGCTGAGAGCCGGCGATAAAACGCCCTCTTTCAAAGTGGATGAAAATAAAAATGTTTGGTTTGATTACGGTCTGGGAACCGGCGGAACCCTTTTCACTTTGCTAAGAGATTTGTACCAGATCTCAGACCGGGAGGTTTTTGCTATTCTCGAAGGACTTGGATCCACCTGTAACCGCATTTTATCGGAGCAACCGGTTCAATCCCCACTCCATATTGATCAGGCCATTCCACTTCATTCCCTGGCTCTGACTTGTTACCTGACCTCCCGGGGCATTAATCTGAATTATGCCAGCAAATATCTTTCCCAAATCAATTACACCATCAGGGAGACCCGGTATTTCGCCCTGGGTTTCCAGAATGATAAAGGCGGATGGGAACTGCGTAACAAGAACTGGAAGGGATCCAATAGTCCAAAGTACTTTAGAACCATCCCCGGGAAAGGATCCGGTTTGAATGTATTCGAAGGGTTTATGGATTATCTTTCCGCGCTCAGCCATTTCCGGAGTCCGATTCTTATCAACACCACAATCGTTTTGAATTCGGTCAGTTTTGTCAAGGACCTGATCCCCCTGCTTGATTCATACTGCGAGGTTAACCTATTTCTGGACAATGATACTGCCGGCGAAAATGCTTCAAATGAGATCATCTGGGCGCATGAAAACACGAAAAATCAAGCCAAAGAATTGTATCCAAACTATAAGGATTTTAATGAAAAGTTAATGGCAGACAGGTTTCGCAGAACTTGTTGACAATTTTATAGAGGACTCCCAAAATCCCAAACTGTGAAGTTTATCAATCTGTTGTAATCGCAGATGCGTTGCGGATCGGCGTTCATCTGTTGAGTTCCGTGGTGGGTTGGCCATGGTGTGAACATCAGCCGGACTGATCGGTTTATAAAAGGTGTGCACTGCTGGCGAAAGTTTGGTACGTTCTTAAATCTGATGGGATAATTCCTTCGCGTTGAGTATCCTGGCCAATGGGCGGCCTTGAGAAAGAACTTTGCGACTAAGTCGTGTTTCCTCAGAGATTCAGTATATTTGGAATTGATAAACGTAACTGTTGATTTGCAATATTATAGGGTTCGACTATATTTGAAGTAGTCAAAAGTTTTGGGGTACCGACTCGGTTAGCTACAAGGAAAATAAAAATTAAATACATGGCTAAAATTCAACTATCACAAAGAATGTACAGCGTGCTAGATATTGTTAGGCTGCTAAAAAGCGGTGAACTTGCAATACAGCCCAAATATCAAAGGAGAAGGACAGGTTGGCCCTTAACAGCTAAGACTGCTCTTATTGACACAATAATGAACAATTTTCCGTTGCCTCCAATTTATCTTAGGGACTTTGTAGATTATAAAGGAAAAAGACTAAAAGAAATTATCGATGGACAACAAAGAATATCGACTATTATTGAATTCTATTACAATGAATTTGCCCTGTCTAAGAATATCTTTGACGAGAATTTTGTTGGACTTACTTACAATCAACTACCTAGTAGCGAACAACAAATGATAGAGGATTTTGAGGTATCTTTTATTTCTATAAGAGGGGCTTCTGAGAGTGACATAATTTCAATTTTTTCACGTTTAAATTCATACAGCTTACCACTGAATACTCAAGAAAAAAGGAATTCGCTCTATGCCGGTGAGATGAAGACACTAATCTATGAAATTGCGGCTGAGTATCATACTTTTTGGATTCAATTTAAGATATTAACTCCAAATCAGATCGCGAGGATGGCGGATGCCACTCTTGTTTCTGACATCATTTACACCTTAATGCAAGGAATAAAATCCGCAAGTTCACCAGCAGTTGATAAGATGTATAGTGAATTTGACGATGATCTTCCAGAAAAGAATGAGATATACAGAAACTTTAGCAGCGTTATTTCAATCTTGGGTCCCTTTATGGAGTCCGTGCATATCAGAAGCGTGTTTAAACCTAAATTTATGTTTTACTCTCTCTTTCTTGTGGTCTATGCAAGGTTGTTTGGTTTTGAAGGTCAGGATGAAGAGAAAACTGGTAATGTTGATGTTTCAAGGTGCATTAATTCACTTGAAAAATTTTGTATCAGCTTTGTACGTCCAGATTTTAATCCAGCATTCAAATCAAAATTTAAACAAGCAACAGGTAATGTTGGCCAGCGGAAATTTAGACATCAAGAAATAGCTAAACTTATTTTTTGAAATGGCTTATTCTTTAAGCACAATATATCTTTCCTTCAAGGAAGAAGTTGAAGAATTGAACAGGATCATTGTTCATATTTCACCACAACCTATTAGCATTCAACGTGATACTCATATTGAAGGTTGCTTCATTCGACTTGTCGTGTCTTGGGAATGTTTTTGCGAGGAATACTTCTTGAGATGTCTATGTAACGGGAAAGCGCGGTCAGGCTCTGAGATTAAGCCGCTAATTACAAGTCTAAGAAACAAAAACGATGCTTTCAAGAAAATAAATACCAATAGACGAGACAGGGAAAAAGATTATTTAGATTGGCTTGATTCAGCCATAGTCAAACAAAGAATTGATGACTATTTTAGGGCAAATTCAAGGGTACAAGAAAGTACTCCCCATTTCCGGACCACGGTTAATCAAAAATAAGTTTAATTTCTCAGAATGATTTTTCCTTCTAAATACTTCTTTAATCCGGCAGCAGGTTCGGTCAAGGCTCCTGGAAGGACTTGCCTCGGCCTTGACGGGTTCTGCTGCCGGATTATCTTGGTATTTAGAAAGAAAAATCATTACGCTGCCTGATGATAAAGTTGAGCTGGGATCTTATGATCAATTCCCTGGTGACAACGGTGCCTGTTATAATAGTCAAAGTATTCCTGTAACATCGAATAGAGTTCCAAGCCATCTTCAGGGCACCTGATATACACGCAGTTATATTTAACCGAGCGCCAAAGTCTTTCAATGAAAATGTTGTCAATCGCACGACCCTTGCCATCCATACTGATCCGGATTTCTTCCTTTTCCAGGTATTCAATCCAAAGAGCACAGGTGAACTGGCTACCTTGGTCTGAGTTAATGATCTCCGGCTTACCATGCTGCCGGATGGCCTCTTTTAAAACATCCAAACTGCAGGAAGCATCCAGGGAGTTTGAAATAGCCCAACCCACGACAAATCGGCTATAAACGTCAATGATAGCCGTTAGATACAAGAAGCCTTTAGCCATGGGAATGTACGTGATATCGATAGCCCACACCTGGTTAGGCCGTTCAATTTTAAGCCCTTTAAGAAGATAGGGACGAATGTACTTGGCCAATCCAAGCTTGCTGAGGTTCCGCTTGGGATAAATGGCCATGAGTCCCATTAACCGTAGTAGCCGTCGGACCCGTTTATGATTTGCGATGATCCCCATGGTAAGAAGAAAATCTCTCATCCCAATGACTCCTTCCGAGGGTTGAAACAGGTAATGCTCATCCATCATTCGCATGATCTTCAGGTTCTCTTCGGACTCCTCCAAAGGCTTATAATAAAAGCGGCTCCGGCTTACGGACACCAATTTGCATTGGCACCGTATACTCAAAGGATCTTGAGGGTCAATCATTTGAAGTCTTGCACTCATAGCCCCAACTTCTTCAAGTTTTTTTTTACAAAGTCCCGCTCCATCTCCAACTGACCGATTTTGGCGTACAACTTTTCAATATCCGGACCCTCTTCTTTTTCGACCCGCTTGCGCTCAAAAAGCTCAGGTGCCCGCTCTAAAAACTCCTTCTTCCACCGGGCAATCTGGTTGGGATGCACTTCATACTTCGTCGCAATTTCACTTAATGTCTCGCGCTCCTGGAGCGCTTCTATCGCAACCTTGGCCTTGAAGGCTGACGAATGATGTTGTCTTTTTGCTTTCATATTCACTGGTTTAAAGGTAAATGTTTACACCTTAACCAGTGGTCCTAAAATCGGGGAGTATTATACAAAAACTATTAGAATCTCCAGATAAACTATTTGAAATTCGCATTATCAGAAATGCAATAGCGCATAGATCAACTGCTGCCATGTTCAAATTTCAAAAATTCGTGAAAGAACAATTAGGATATTTATCAACTCTTAATCCGACTATGGCAGATTTGCTAGTTATGACAAGAAGAGGATCAAGTAAACTAATTTTTCTCCTTTTTAGCGAATATTTCTTGGGATTAGCTGATAGATTGACAAAATGAAAACCCAGCAGCTAATCGCTACAATTCATTGCTGCCTTTCGGGTCAACAACGCTTCATAGCCTAACCATTGTGGGCACAATTCAAAAAATAGCAGAAAGGCGCGTTATGAAAAGACTAATAAAGGGTAAACGGATCCTCGGTTTAGCGTCTACTATTGAGAATACTTCGATAAGACAGTATGACGATTGCGATTCTCACCGGATGCAATCACCAGCCATTATATACCTTTCATTTCAAATCAAGGACTGCCAATTGTTAATAGAGCTCGGCTCTGTCTATTAATTACTGCACAAAGGTATTGATCGCAGGCTGATGTTTGATTCAGGATATCTGGCTCGGTCGCTCAGAAATTCAGGACCCCAAAAAATGCTCACTGACTGAGTCCCCCCTTCGAGGTGGGCAGCTCCTATGAGGAAACTCATCACTATCCCACTTACCAATTCGCATTTTCTAAAAGCCACCGTAGCCGGGTTCATTGCGCGAACCAAGCTTTTGAGGTGGCCTCGACCGGTCATCTGCCGTTCATTCCCGGCACTCCGAAGCTACAGCATCCTTCCCTGTGCCCCCGTAATTGTAAGGCATTACCGCTAAGGCATCTATAGGCACGTAACTCTTAACAATGCCGTAACCTATCATTTTCTAAGCCCTTTCCGACAAACACCTTTTCAGAAATTGCCTGGATACATGATATTTTGTATCAAGAAATGATGCCAAAGATCGGCCGATGAAATGAACCCATCATACCCCCGCGCACCCCACCATACATCCTCCACTCATCATAACAATCTATATGATTTCAACATAATAATTAATATTTTTTTCTGCCCGCACACAAAAATATCATCACTGAAAATAATTTGAATAATTCCGTTGAGTTCAATTCTTTCGACCGAATGAGAACGGGCATAATTTCTTTAATACAAAACACCATGGCAAATTTTGAAAAAGTGTTCCTCGGAAAAGGCAAGAAAATTGATGGTTACGACATCGTCAGAGTTACCGTGCCTTTAGAAGCCTTACAGGCAATTGCTTACAATTACGAAGACACAGGAAAGGATTATGTGACTTTCGAAGTTGCGAAAATGAAGGATCAGGACCAGTTCGGACGCACCCACAGCTGCTACTACTCCAAAAAGTTGGAGTCGGCAACGAAACCAGCTCCGAAGGCTAAGAAAAAGTCGATCGGTAAGCGGAATGTGATGGTAGCCTCATAGGAACCACCGCCCTCGATGAAGAGCCTCAGCAATGAGGCTTTTTTTGTGCCCTGTATTTCCTTGCTCGTGGGACTCTCAACTATTTCCGGTATTGCTTCGCACGCTTTCAATTTCACCTTTGGTATCGATTATTGTGATTCAGTAATTGACCAGTGCCATTCATCAAAAATCAGCCTGCTCAACCTTTGTGTGCATAATTAATCTCTAAAATTTATCATTATGAGTTATTCAATTCCTTATCAAGTAAACATGTCGATCGAACAACGCGAATTCTGCAATCACATGGATGAACTGTTGAGCGAAGTATTGGTTTCTACAAACAGAATGGCTGATCTGCTCTATACAGATACTAAAGAGATCATTCGATTGATTGAGTTCGGATCAGTTGATGAGAAAGATTAGCATTCAGTTGCGAAAAAAGAGGGAAGCTGACAGGCTTCCCTCTTTTTTTGTATTAAGACCGGGTTAAGAGGGTGAAAGGTTCAGTGAAATAAATAATAGAATCTCGATAGTCGCATGAGGCGACAAGCCTGGTCTTTGCATATAATATGTGTGCGAACGAGTGAATGCGCGTATGCAATGATGGCGTGAGAGAATACTTGTGACTGGAAAATAAGATTCCCCAGATTTTGGAAAATAACTTTCCCCACTTATTCGGAAAATAAGGATCCCCAGGTAGTGGTATAAAACATCATAGCCTTCGTAGTTTTAAAGTGCTAACAATAAACTAACGAAGGCCAATGAAGACACAATTAAAAGTTTTAACCATGTACAACAAAATTAGGAATCTTTTCCGAGAAGGCCTGAGTAAAAGTGCCGTTAGCCGACAGACGGGGTTTGATCGCAAAACAGTACGGAAGTACCTGACAATGACCGAAGTTGAATTGGAGAGAACATTGGAGCAATTGAAACACCGAACGCACAAACTGTCTCCGTATGAAGAGTTTATCCGCCAGCGAATTGGTCTTTTCCCGGCGTGTACTTCGGCCCAGGTTGAAGACTGGCTGAAGGAACAGCACCCGGATCTTCCACCGGTAACCTCCCGAACAGTTTATTCGTTTGTCCAATGGGTGCGGCTGAAGTATGATCTTCCCAGGCCCAAAACGTTGCCCCGGCAATGCGAGCCGGTTGAGGAACTGCCCTATGGCCAGCAGGCCCAGGTGGATTTTGGACAACAAAACCTGTATGATGGGGAAGGTAACCGCGACAGAATTTATTTTATGATCATGGTGCTTTCCAGGAGTCGGCAGAAGCACATCTGGTTTACAGACCAACCCGTGACCACCCGGTTCGTGATTGAAGCCCATGAAAAAGCCTTTGCCCACTTTGGAGGGATCACGAGAATCGTGGTGTATGATCAGGACTGTACCATTCTCAAGGACGAGAATTACGGGAGTCTGGTCTATACCGATGAATTTGCGCGGTATCTGCAGCAACGAAGTTTTTCGGTTTTCATGTGCCGTAAAGCGGACCCGCAAACCAAAGGCAAAGTGGAAAGCGGAGTGAAATTTGTTAAAGGCAACTTTTTGAACGGACGAACTTTCGTTACTCTGAGTATCCTCAACGAAGAGGGACAGAACTGGCTGAATCGCACGGGTAATGCAAAAGTTCATGAAACGACCTGCCTGGTACCCGAGTCGGAGTGGCAGATAGAAAAAGAATACCTGAATCCGTTTCAGCCTCTTCCCCTGGCACCGGATCCGGGCAAGCCTTATGGCGTGCGGCCGGATAATGTCGTCCGCTTTCGGAGCAACCGGTATACTTTGCCCACTGGATCTTACCTGGGACCCAGCACCCAGGTGCGGCTGCGAATCGAAGGCTCCAATCTGTTGATTCATACGATGGATGGACGGCTGTTGGCGACCCATCAGATCTCTTATGAAAAAGGGAAACTCATTATTAATAACAATCATCGCCGCGATACTTCTACTAAATTAGATGCACTTCAGGCCGATCTTCACACCCGGCTTTCGAATACCGAAAAATCCGGAATCTACCTGAATGAGATCCGTAAACGCTTCCCCCGTTATGCCCGGGATCAGTTCGCCCAAATCGAGAAAACCATTATTGATCAGCCTGTTGACCTGATCATCAGCGCGATGGAGTATTCGTTGGATCATCACCTGTTCTCCTGCGGGGAGTTTAAGAATGTGTTTATGTATTTGCTTAAAAAGCAAAATACCAAAGTCTCCTGTCCGCTGAAGGACTTCCATCCTCAAACGCCCGTTGGTGACCTGGAACGAATAATCTCGACGGAAGCTCATACCAGTAATATCAGTCATTATCAACAAATAATGGGCTAACCCGATGGAAACGATTAACCAAATCAAAGAATATGCACGGGAGCTCAACCTGACTTCTCTGGCTTCGCAGATTGAATTGCTGATCGAGGATGCCCGTCGTGAGCAATCACCGTACAGCGACTTCTCCCTTTCCCTCCTGGAAAAAGAGATCCTCAGCCGAAGGGCTGCTAACCTGGCCCGGCGCCTTAAATCGGCCCAACTGCCCATTGCCCATGATCTGGATCTTTACAATCATGCTTTCGTCAATGGAATCACTCCGCCGCAACTCAAGCAACTCAGGGAGTTGATCTGGCTCGATCAGAACTTCAACCTCATGCTGATCGGAGCCAGCGGAACCAGCAAGACGCTGATCGCCGGCGGGCTTTGCTTTGAAGCGCTTAAACAGGGCTACAAAGCGTTGTTCCGGACCATGGATCAGATCACGCAGACCATCAAGATGAAGGACATTACCACAATGGCTGCGCGGGAATACAAGCATTTGCTCGGGGTGGATCTGCTGGTTATCGATGACATTATGATGTTCCCGCTGGATAAAGAAGTGTCCGTTGGTCTTTTCCAATTGATTAATCAACTCCATGAACAGGCCTCTTTTATTATCACAACCAATAAATCTCCGAAAGAGTGGGCTGAGATGCTGAACGATGAAGTTCTTGCTACCGCTATATTAGACAGACTCTTATACAAGTGTGAAGTCATTAAACTGAAAGGAAATAGTTACCGGCTCGAAAACCGGAAAACGTTTTTTATTGAAAAAAATAGTCAACCCGCATGATGATGATGATGTCCGGTTCAATTGGGAAACAACTTTCTGATGGAAAGTGTGGTGGAAAAAGTTGTTCTCATTTGAACCGGATCTCGAAAACAAAAGTAAAATCAATTAAAAAAAGGATGTATTTTTATCAATCTACCTGGGGAATCTTAATTGCCGAAAACTGGGGAAAACTAATTTCTAGTTACACTCAT
>Ga0209417_1006247_pt1 | contig 12378 bp, 7 predicted proteins | sample RifGroF2_FD_184002 | JGI IMG/M metagenome (GOLD analysis project Ga0209417, IMG submission 184002) | Groundwater microbial communities from Rifle, Colorado, USA - Groundwater F2 (SPAdes) (version 2) | ecosystem: Environmental > Aquatic > Deep subsurface > Groundwater | place: Rifle, Colorado... | reverse complement strand
GTTGCAGTACGATACCTTCAGCGTTTTGAGTTTGTCTGATTGCGGTAGATCGAGGGCGGTGAGGGCGTCGAGGTCATCCAACATTACGCTTTCGAGATTTGTGCAGTTTTCTAAGCCCGTCAGCCTTGCGAGTGATTTGCAGTCCTCTACATTCAGCGTTTTGAGTTTGTCTGTTTGCGGTAGATCGAGGGCGGTGAGGGCTGTGAGGTCATACAACATTACGCTTTCGAGATTTGTGCACTTATTTAAGCCCGTCAGCGTTTCGAGTGATTCGCAGTTCGATACCGTCAGCGTTTTGAGGTTTTCTAATTTCGATAGATCGAGCGTGGTGAGGGCTGTGAGGTCATACAACATTACGCTTTCGAGATTTGTGCACTTATTTAAGCCCTGCAGCGTTGCGAGGGAGGCGCAGCTCCATACATCCAGCGTTTTGAGGTTTTCTAATTTCGATAGATCGAGCGTGGTGATGTCAGAGTTCTTATCGATAAACAACGTTTCAACGTTTTGAAACTTTTCAAATCCAGGGCCTACAAAGCACTTGATTTGCGCACGGTGCGTTTCATCGAGCGTATTCGCGAGGTCTTTGAAAACATCGAATTTATTGTTTTTAAGATAATTACGAACGCCACCATCGTTCCACTGTATAGTGTTAATCAAAGCAACGATATTGTCTTGGTGTTTGGATATACCGTCTTGGTCTTTGGATATACCGTCTTGGTCTTTTACTTCTAAACAGCGGGTGAGCATATCGATTTTAGAGATATTATCCGAGGCATCATTTTGGTAAACGTAGTAATATCCGTCTTTGGGTTTGAGGTCCTTGGATAGCAAGTGTGCGGACTGTTCAATGCCTGTGAGTGGGACATCGGTGTCTAGCTGCAAAACACTTGTTTCTGGTATAAAATTTTCTCCGGCTTTTATGGAAGCGTGGCCAGAACTTACATTCAGTGAAAAATCAAAAGTCTTACTTTTCTCCGATAAATCTTGTGTGGTGACGGTAATTTTTAGGTTGCCAATATCTGGATTTTCGGAATCTAGGTTCGCTCTGACTTCAATTTTCTTACCTGGACAACACAGCTGAAAGAGCTTTTGAAATGACTTTGCTGGTTGTTTTTCGTCAAAGGGCTCTGATGGTTGTTTTTCGTCAAAGGGCTCTGATGGTTTAATGAGCGCTGCCATGGCGTTATAGATGCTTTGGAAGCCTGGCTTAATGTTGTTTCCATCATTTTGATAGACAACGCCGTCAATGAATGAAACAACTTTATTCCAATCGGTTCGCAGAGGGGTCGAGCCGTCATTGGACAAGTTTGGATTACTTTGCGGACCTTCAAAAAAGGCCTTGAGGCGCTTGGTGCGTTCATTGTCGCCATTAACGGCAGAGAGGTTGAATTCGCCAGTCTTGTTGTCAAAAAACAAGATATTGAAGATGTGTCGGATGGAGACCTCAACGCAGTCGGCAAAGGTGCCCGTCAATTCTTTTCCATCTTTGTCACAGAGATGCGTGAGGCCATTGGTAATGGGATTCGTGACGTAAGAAGTTGGAGGCTTGTTGTAGAGCTCTTTGTAGTAATCTAGCACGTCTGTGGCGACCTTTCCTGGAACTTCGTCTTCTTTAAGGAGAAGGCTGGAATCGAGGGCCAAGAGGAACTTTTGGGCGCCCTGGGCGGTGGAATTGCGGTCGTAAACAAAAGCCAACAAGGTCTGGATAGCGATGTATTTTTCTTGAGATTCCATTCCTTTCAGAGCCATCAGATTTTCCGAAAAATCATTGATTTCTGGGCTATTGAGGGCCTGGGTGCATTGTTTTATGTTTTCGCTGAACAGTTTTGCTTGCTCCTTAACTTTGTTGAGCTTTTCTGTGGGCTCGAGAAGCGATGACAGTGTCTTATCCAGTTTTTCTTGTAATTGTTTGGTGCTCTTGCCTTCTTCTTTGAACTTTTTGATTAGGCCTTCTGTGCCCTTTTTGTTCTTATTGAGATTGTTTATTGTTTGTTGGATATGTTTTTGAGACGACTTCAGTTTTGTGAGTTTTTCATTTAAATCGTTCTGTTCGGTTTCAATTTTCTTGATTAGGTCCAACTCCAGCGAATCGCTTTTGCCCGAGAGGTAGTTGAGGCAATGGGCGGCATCTTGAATCGAGAAATGGTAGGCGAGGCGTCCATAGTTGTTGACTCGGTTTGAGAGACCACCTCCTGTAGATGGCCACAATGCCTCCACGACCTTCGCAAGTGGCGTGTCCTTTGGCCCATAGAAACGCAGTGACGACAACATGCCGGAATTGAGCATCAAAGCGCCGTAAGTGGTGTCGACTCTCGGATCGTTGACGGCGTTGTGGATGTCTTTGCATTGCTCGATTCCAGGTCGGCGGACCTTTTCGGTCGAGGAAGATTGTGTCTCCGTTGACTCGGTCTCTGTGTCCTCTTGTGTCAGCGATTGCGGCCTTTCCGGCACCTCGACTGCCCGTTCATCGAGCTTTTTTTGGAGGCTAGTGTCGCTCAATGATCGCGTTATCCCCTGGAGGCTATTGAACTCGTCCTTGCCTGGTTGGCCAATGGGAGGGTTTGGTGGAGTGTTGTTGTTTGTGTCAGGAGGAGTAACGTTTGGAAGAATATTCATGATGTGTTCAACAAGAGGTGATGTTCAATAATATATGATCTTCATCATAATAAATACATTTGCCAATATTTACAAGCTCAAAAGCGGCCCAAACGTCTTCAGCCCCAGCTTCCACGCCTTTAGGTAGAAGGAGGAGAGGGCTTGGACGCTCGGGAGGGAAAAGCATGGAAGGCTGACTTGGGATTGATCGAGCCATTTTTGACGTTGGGCAGCCGCTTGGAGGTAGAGGTTGGGGTCGAGTTCGTTGGCGGTGCGGTACTTCTTTTTAAGATCGGCTGGAAGCGTTTCGACATGCGTGAGGTTGCCGTCAAAGTAAAAGATCTGTTCGAGCGTCTTGACGTCGGCGAGGTTGACACGTTGGAGTTCGTTGAAGAGTAGGGGATGGAGGTAGCGCAGCGTGCCGTCTTCAGTAATCAAGCTAACGAGGTTGGACAAGGTGGGCGCTGGGCCATCGGTCAGGCCGCAAATTTTGGCAGTGTTTTCATCTGATCCGAGGGCGACGAGGTGACTGTTGCGGAGTCCGTTGGCGAGAATCTTGTTGCGAAGAGCGTTCCAATCGAGGCGTGCGTGCCGCGGAACGTCGATTTTCGTTTTGCGTTCTCTTTCGAGCGTATCGAGCGTATCGAGCGGCATTTGGCCCTGTTCCCATAGAGATCCGCCGTAAGATGGGTAACTGCTGCGCTCTTGAGAAAGCGTCTGGCTGGACTCGAGGGCGAAGTATTCGAGGCTTTCGGCGAGCTCGTCGTGAAATTCGATGCCGTCGTAGCTGTCGTAAGCAAGGTTTTTGAGGTACAGTGCTTCTTGTAACCCCATAACGCCGATGGAGACCGCTCGATGTCGTTTGGCGGCCATACGGGCGCTCTCCGACGGGTATGTGTGAATGTCGATAGCGTTGTCGAGGGCACGGACGAGCCAGTAGAGGCTCTCCTTTAGCTTGGCCATTTCGAGGTTGCCGTTTTTGTTGATGTGCGCGGGAAGCAGGACAAATCCGCTGAAAACTGGCGCCGTCTCGTCTTCACCCGAATTTAGGGTAACGTCGCCCAGAGCGTCGGAGGCGTGAATGCAACCCGTGTGTTTTTGGGTATTGCGGAGGTTGCAGGCGTCCTTGAAGGCGATGCGGCTGAAGTTTTTCTCAATTTGAGCGTTGAGAATCGTTTGCCAAAGCGATTTGGCTGGGACTTTGTGGCCAAAGATTTCGCCCTCTTCCGCCCGATTTTCGTATTCGCAGTATTTGGCCTCAAAGACGCTGCCAAAACACTTGTGGAGTCCGGGAACTTCGTTGGAGCGAAAGAGCGTCCAGTCTTCTTCTTTCTGCAGGCGTTGGAAAAAGAGGTCAGGTATCCATTGAGCGCAGGTGAGGGCGGGCTCGACGTGACTTTTTTTATTAAAGTCTTGGAGCGATAGGATGTCGTTGTGCCAGATCTCCACATAGGCGCAACCTTTGCCAGGGCCCTTAAACCCGCGATTGAGGGCTTCGAGCTGACCGCTGTGGAGCTTTAAGAATGGGAGAATACCCTCGCTGCAGCCATGCATATTGTCGTGGATCTCGCAACCCTTGCCGCGGACAGCCGTCCAAGCGCCTCCGATGCTGTTGGCCTTTTTTGAGAGAAAGGCGTTTTCGGCAATTCCGCGGTGCATGATGCTCTCCAGTGAATCGCTGACTTTGTAAACGTAGGCGTTGGCGAGGGCGGCCTTGTCGGTGCCCGCCGAGATGAGAATGGGCGACCCAAAGCAGATACGGCGGCTCTTGAGTAGGCTGTAGAGCTGGATGGCTTTGACTTCGCGATCGTGACTCTCGTTGAGGCAGAGGCCCATGGCGACGCGCATCCAAAAGATCTGCGGCGTTTCGAGGACCTTGTTAACAGACGTTTTTAAATGTCCCTTTAGGAGAGTGGCGAGGGCGACGCTGTCAATGTCGAGGTCAGCAGAGACGTCGATGGCCTCTGTCAGCCGATCTAGGTTAAACTCCTGTAGACGCTTGTCGAGCTGGTGATTTTGAATGCCGTGGCGAATGTAATCGCGGAAATATTTCTGATGAAAGGCCTTGAGACGGTCGGTGCCTTCGTCGACGATGTTCCAGCCAAGGACATCTTCGTAGAGGTAGGACAGCTGCATGCGCGCGGCGAAAAACGAGAAATGGCTGTTGAGTGTAGCCAGCTGCGTCGCGTTTTTGAGAATCTGTTTGCGGAGGTCGTGGGCTGTTGTTTCAGAGGGAATTCGCGAGCGTACCTCGTTCTCGATTTCGCCATCGCTGAGGTTGAGCGGCAGGCCGATCTTTGAAAACAAAATGCGTTTGCGGAGGTCGACACCGTTCCAGAAAAAAGATTGCCCGTCATCGCATTTGACAAACACAATGGCATCTTGGCGCTTGTCTTCGGCGGCGGAACGCTGGGCAGCCTCTTCCCTTATCTTCTTGCGCGCCGACCGATAGAGAATGTAGGCCTCGGCAACTTTGAAATAGCCCCTCCGCATGAGCGCCTCTTGCACGCAGTCCTGGACGTCCTCAATGTTTACAAAGCTCAACCCCGCTGTCTGTATGCGCTCTGAGACCTCCCTTGAGATCTCCTTGGCGTAACTTGAATCCATGTTTTGCGACAGAAAGGCCTTGCGAACGGCGATTTCGATCTTTTGCTCGTTCCAAGGAACCACCTGCCCGTTGCGACGAATGAGCTGTAATGCGTCATCGTTGAGCCCCGCCATGAGTGTCGATAGCGACTCATGGGCGCGTTGAATGCTCGTTGTAACCTTATCCGCTGCAATCGTTTTTTCTGTGTACATGGTAAATTCTCCTGCAAGATTTAATGATTTTTTTAAGAAAAAAGCAAAGAGAAAGTATTGACGAACGGGAAAACTTTTGCACTAATTGCAGCGGATTTATCGATGGCGAGGTAGCTCAGTCGGTAGAGCAGAGGACTGAAAATCCTTGTGTCGGCGGTTCGATTCCGCCCCTCGCCACCATGCACACTTTTATAGGTCTTCCATATTTTGGTGAAATCTATCAAACAGCATCTCTCTTTGCTGCCAATCTTTGTGTTTTTGGTTATCTTTCTGGGTAGCGGGATCTATTTTTCCCTCAAAGGAGTGGATTATGCCTTCTATCAGGTGTCGCCATCTATCGCGATTTTGCCAGCGCTCCTTTTGGGCATTATGGTCAATGAGGGCAGCCTCGAGAGTCGCTTGACGGCCATGATCGACGGTATGCGCGACAAGGACATCATGACGATGTGCCTGATCTTCTTGCTCGCAGGAGCCTTTGGCTGTGTCACTGAGTCCGTTGGTTGCGTCCATGACAGCGTGCAATTTGCCCTCGATTACCTGCCGGATTACGCCCTTTTGCCTGGAATTTTCCTGATTGCCGCATTCATTTCAACAGCTATAGGAACGTCGATGGGCGTCGTGGCAGCCATCACGCCCGTTGCCGTCGGGTTTGCGCACTCGGCAGGCCTCTCGTTGCCTATGGCCGTTGGGGCCGTCATGAGCGGGGCTATGTTCGGCGACAACCTCTCATTAATTTCGGACACCACCATTGCGGCCGTCAACACACAGGGGGCGTCGCTTCAGGAGAAATTCAAACTCAATGCCAAAATCGCCCTCGCCACGGGCATTATCACCTTTTTCATCTACCTCTTCTTTTCGGAAGCCAAGACGGCCATAGAGGTCGGTGATTACTCGTTGTTGAAAGTCTTTCCCTACGTTGCTATCGTCGTGCTGGCCATGACCGGCATGAACGTCTTTACGGTCCTCACGCTGGGCATCCTGCTCGCGGGCGCCATCGGATTTTTCGGCGGAGATTATACGGTCCTCGGCTACTCCAAAGACATCGCTAAAGGCTTTACCAGCATGCAGGACATTCTTGTCCTTTCCTTGTTGGTGGGCGGCATGGGTGGCCTCCTTCGCAGCCGACGTGGCCTGGAGGCTCTCATTGACAAGATTGGCGCCTACCTCCACCGCAAGGTCGAAACCAAGGGCCGTCGTCGCGCCGAGGTCCTCATCTGCGGCATCGCTGCCTTCAATGACATCTGTATCGCCAACAACACAATCGCAATCATTCTCGCCGGCGACTCCGTTAAAAAGATCGCCAAGGACTACGAAATCCCTCCACACCGCGCCGCCTGCTGGGTCGACATCTTTACCTGCGTTTTCCAGGGCCTCATTCCCTACGGAGCCCAAGCCCTCCTCGCCAGCAGTATGTCCGGAGTTGCCCCCACCTCCATCTGTCTCAACGCCTTCTATTGCGTAGCTTTGGGCATCGTCACGCTCGTGGTCATCTTCTTCAAACGACCCGTGATGACATAAGAATTACCACCCAAGCCACCTAAAAACACTTTTTTTATTTGCGAAACCTCAAAAATGCATGCATTGTGAAAGACAGTTGAAAGATGGCTCTATAGCAAGGCCTGAACGACGAAAACGCAGTTAGAGGATATTTTAAAATGACCTTTTCTATGAAAAAGCTACTATTATTAGTCTGGGCACTGAGCGCTAGCGCGTTGAGTGCGGAAGTGATATTAACTGTCGATCTTGGCGAAGTGTACGAGCAGTACTACAAGGCGAAGATCGCACAAGAGAGTTTCAACACGCTGGTGTCGAACGCTCAAAAAGAAATCCAGAAGATGATTCAAGAGGGACAGGAGCTGTTTAAAAAGCTTCAGGAGAATCAGGAAAAGTTGAACAACCCTGGCCTCAGCGACGACGCCCGCAAAAAGCTCACCGAGCAGCTCGAAAAGCAGGCCGAAGAACTCCGCAAAAAGGAATTCGATGTCAACCAGTTTAAACAAAATACCGACTTCTCCCTTGCCCAACGCCGCGAAACCATAGTCAAACAACACCTCGACGAAATCCGCAAAGTTGTCGAAACAATCGCCAAATCTAAAAAAGCTGACTTCGTCTTCAATAACGAAATGCTCCTCTATGGCAACCCCTCCGCTAACATCACTCCGGATGTTATCAAAAAAGTGAATGAGGGACAACCGAAACCTAAGGACATAAAGAAATAAGGATTGTAACGGAAACCCCTTTTTTATTCCATAAAAAAAGGGTTTCCGGACCTTCCCCAAAAAACACTTTTATATTGGGCCACAGAGCGTTCGAGTTTTTTAGCTAAGCTAAAAACGTCGAACGCAATAAATGGGTCCAGGGGCTCTGCTCCTGGCGCGGTCCAGGGCGCGTAGCTCTGGTTTAAAATGAAAAGCAAATGGAATACACAGTAGAGCAGATAGCGACGAAGGTAGGTGGTGTGGTGAAGGGTGAGTACCGTGGGGTGGTACGGGGGATAGGGGCGTTGGATAAGGCTGGAGAGGGGAATTTATCATTTTTAGGGAACAAGAAGTACCGAGATCAAGTGACGTCGAGTGTGGCTTCTGTGATTTTGTTGCCGGAAGATTACGAGGGGGATCCGCGTGAAGGGCAGGCCTACCTATTTGTAAAAAACCCGTCGATGGCGTTAGCGGTGATTTGCAAGGAGGTGGAGGCGGCGATGTTTCAGACGATGCGGCCAGGAATTCATGCCCTTGCGGTGATTGCGGCGACGGCGGCGGTCTCGAACGAAGCCTACGTGGGGCCATTTTGCAGTGTCGGAGAGGGGAGTGTGATTGGCAAAGGGACTGTTTTGAGATCGCACGTAGCGGTTGGAAATTTTGTAAAGATTGGGCACAACACGACGCTGATGCCGCACGTATCTGTCTACGATTACAGTGAGATCGGCAATGGTGTTTTGATTCACAGTGGTGCGGTGATTGGCTCTGACGGCTTTGGTTTTGAGACGGTGAATGGGGTGCACGAAAAGGTTCCGCAGATTGGGCGGGTCTGCATTGAAGACAATGTGGAGATTGGCGCAAACACAACGATCGACCGGGCGCGATTCGATACAACGCGCGTTGGTAGGGGTTCAAAGATCGACAACCTCGTTCAAATCGCGCACAACGTGCAGATAGGGAAGGGCTGTATTGTCGCGGGTCAGGCGGGGATTTCTGGAAGCACTACGCTAGAAGATTACGTTGTTTTGGCGGGCCAAGTGGGCTTAGCGGGGCATATCAATATTGGAGCGCAGGTGGTGATTGGCGCGCAATCGGGGGTCAACCACGACATTCCTGCAAAGACGCTCGTCCGCGGCACACCGGCGGTTCCCTACATGCAAGCCCAGCGCATCGACGTCATCAAGCTCAAGCTGCCAGAGCTCTACAAACGGCTGCAGGCCGTGGAGCAAAAAACCGGACTTACAAGACCGTTGTAAAAAGCCCACGACGTTTTCCACGCAGACTCGCACCTCGACGGTTGAATGGACCGGTTTAGGCCGCTAGAAAAAAGTGTCGCTAATGATTGATGGTCTTTACAAAAACCTCAGAAAAATCTTCTTGCCGACTTGGACAACGGCCGCCCTTGGGAGTAGGGTGGGGCTGTCTTCGCGAACGCCATCGATTTTGACGGCGCCCTGTTCAAAGAGTCGGCGTAGCTCTTTTTTGCTCGGGAAAAGTTGTGTGGCGTAGAGCTTGTCTAGCAGTGTAGCGCCTTCCAGGCGATCCAGGACAAACTCCGGCATGACGTCTGGTATTTGTTTATCGGAAAAGACTTGTTCGAACTGGGAACGCTCTTTTATGGCCGTTTCTGAGCTGAAGAAGCGCCCGACGAGCTCCATGGCGAGTCGTTTTTTAGCTTCCATGGGGTGAAGATTGGCCACCGCGGCCCATTCGACGTCGCTGTACTCGAGTAGTAGCTTGTAGTAGCTCTCCATCAGCGCGTCTGGGATCGACATGAGCTTGCCAAACATGTTTTTAGAACTGTCGTTGAAGCTGATGTAGTTGTCGTAACTCTTCGACATCTTACGCGTGCCATCGAGGCCGATGAGGAGCGGCGTGTACATAACGATTTGCTCTCTTTGGCCGGCATCTTTTTGTAAAATACGCCCAACCAACAAATTGAACAGCTGATCGTTGCCACCCAGCTCGACGTCTGCCTCTAGCATGACCGAATCGTAGCCCTGGACCAACGGGTATAGAAATTCAACAATCGAAATGGGGTTCTTTTCATCGTAGCGCTTGGAGAAATCGTCGCGTTCGAGCATCTGGGCAACTGTCATCTTGCGAGCGAGCCCCAGAAGGTCGCCAAATGACATTTTTGAAAACCACTCGCTGTTTCGCCGAACGATCGTTTTGTCTTTGTCTAAAATCCTAAACGCCTGATCGAGATAGGTCTTGGCATTATTCTCAACCTCAGCCGCGCCCAAAACAGGACGAATTACCGATCGCCCTGACGGGTCACCAATCGTTGCCGTGTAGTCACCGATCAGCAAAATCGCCTCGTGACCCAAGTCCTGAAAGCGCTTCAGTTTATTGAAGACAACGAGGTGCCCAAAGGTCAGGTCTGGCCTTGTGGGATCGACGCCAAATTTGATGCGCAAGGGGCGGCCCTCGGCCAAACGTTCCCTCAGCTCGTTTTCTTGAATAACACTGACTCCGGCAAATAATTTTGAATCCATCGCGCCTCAAAGATCCAAAAACTCAGGGCGATTGTCAAGAAAGACCTGAAGAACGCCGATTAGACATAATATATATTGTGCGACAAGGAACAATAAGTTAATAAATTTTAGGTCGCTAGATCAGTATTTATTTTACTTGTCTTTTTCCGTCTTTTGCCCGACAGTATATCCGCTATGAAGAGATTTTACTTACTGTTAATGTTAATTCTTGCTGGTTGCGGAACAAAGAATGCCTTGACGCCCAAGGATACGCTCGTTGGTTCTGGCAGCCGATCCAATGATTTTATTTTTGAATCCGAGGTCTACGACAAACTCCCAGATAGAACTGGGCAAGGCCTCTACAATCCGGCAGATGTCGTTGCCTCTGTTTATTTCGACTTTGATCAGTCCTCCTTGAAGCCAGAACAGAGACTGCGCATAGAAACCATCGCCAAGACTTTAAAGGGCGATGCGCAACTCTTGATTGCAGGCCATTGCGACTGGTTTGGCACAGAAGAATACAATATCGGTCTCGGTGAACGCCGCGCCAACAGCGTGTTGAGCTACATCAAACAAATTGGCGTGCAAACGACCGAATGCAACGTCGTTTCGCGAGGATCACTGGATTCACAAAAAGGCCTCTCGAAAGTAGACGCATATAAGGACCGCCGGGCGGACATCGTCCTAAAACACAAATAAGAACATATGTAAAATGGCGTGAAAGCTCGTTTCGCGCTCCGCAAACTGCCTCACGTACCATCGTACTTTACTGGATGCGAGCCTGGGCGAGGTTTTGACCTGGGAGTTCGTACTTAAGGATGAGGGCGTAGGCTTCTTTAGCTTCGAGGGCCTTATCTTGTTTAGAAAGTAGTGAGCCGAGCTGAAAAAGGCAGCGGGATAGCCAATAACGTCCAGTAGACTCAAAGGCATAGGGTGTTGTTGGGGCGGTTAGAAATGTATGGATCACGTTCCAATAGGCTTTTTCTGCAGAAGGAAGGCCTTCTTGTTCTGTGAGGTAAGCCCAGAGAAAGCCAGCCTCGACACGTAAATCGATGGGTGCGAGCGAGAGCTCAAAAAGACGTTCAAACTCGGCGGCGGCGATTTCTTTACGATTGGGGTTTTCGTCGGCCATGATGCATTTTGCGCGCGCCAATTCTAGGCTGTAGCGTTCCTCGTGCTGGCAGTTTTGCAAGAGGTTTTCGTAAATTTGCTGAGCGGCCGAAAAGTTATTGAGTTGGCGCAATAGGTCAGCTTGTTTTAGGCGTGCGAGAAAGACCCAAGCGCTCTGTGGGTATTCTTTAATCAAGCGATCGAGCACTGAAAAGGCTGTCTTAAAGTGCGATTGGCCACGCAATTCGATATTCAAGGCGGCTTCGTAGAGAGCGATAGGCGCGTAATGGCTATTGGGGTAGTCATCGACGAGCGCGATGAGGTTTTGCTGAGCTTCGACGCGGTCATTGATCGATGCGTAATAGCGAGCGGCCTCCAAGTAGGACCGAACAGCGGAATCGGTATGCGGCGCGCGTTCACGGAGAGTCTGCAGAGCCGCTAATGCCTGAGCAAAGTTTTCACGCTGAAAGAACGACTGGGCTTGAATCATGATGGCGTAGCCCAATAGCTCTTTTTTTTCTTTTTCAGACAAACTGGTTTGCTTTTCTAAAAGGGACAACAACTGAAGGGCGCTCTGTTCAGCAGTCTCTGGCTGATGGGCATCTAAGAGGAGTTGCGCCTCGAGCCACTGAAAACGCAGAGCGAGTTCGATGGGCATTGTTTTTGCATTAGCCAAGGATAGGCGAATGCGTTCAAAGGCCTTGTCTTTTTGTCCGTTATCTTTGAGCGCCAGCGAGAGATTCCACTCGAGACCCCACTGTTGAGCTTGTGCTAGCCATTGATTACTACAAGCGGTTTCTATGTCGACGAGCGCCTGGGAAAGTTCTTGATTTTGAATGCTGCAGAGGACCCACTGATAAGCGACTTCTGAAGTATTGAAGGGACGATGGATGCCCTTGAGTGCGCTGCTGTAGAAATCGCGGGCGCTACTGTAGTCGCGATTGAGAAAGTAGCAATCGGCGATCAACACGCTGAGTTGGGAAAAGTCGGCTGGCGACGTTTCTTTTTCGGAACGGATTTGGAGGAGAAAGTGGGCGGCATTGCGGTATTCTGGTGGTGTTTTGCGCCAACTGAGGTAGGCCAACAACTTCAAAAAGGGAATTTTTTCTCGTGTTCCTGGAAATTCACTGAGGGCCTGTTGGATGATTTTTTCAGCCGGCTTATCTTGTAACACGAGGATTTGAGCGCTGATAAAGAGG
>Ga0209417_1006243_pt1 | contig 12381 bp, 9 predicted proteins | sample RifGroF2_FD_184002 | JGI IMG/M metagenome (GOLD analysis project Ga0209417, IMG submission 184002) | Groundwater microbial communities from Rifle, Colorado, USA - Groundwater F2 (SPAdes) (version 2) | ecosystem: Environmental > Aquatic > Deep subsurface > Groundwater | place: Rifle, Colorado... | reverse complement strand
GCTATGTGGTGAAAATAGCGTTGCTTCGTAATCGCCGAGATGGCATAAACCATATGCGGAAAATTCGTTTCCTCCCATTGCAGAGATAAGGCGTGCAATCTCTCTTGTCCCTCTCGACATCAAACCGCCCTTTAACGAGGTCAAGCCCATGCCGTCCAGCATTCCTGCCGCTATGCCGATAACATTTTTTGCCGCCGCACCAATTTCGTTGCCTATAAGGTCGTTTCCGTAATAAAATCTAATCAAATCGCTTGAAAAGGTCTCTGCAAGAAGTTCTTTGGTTTCTTCACTTTCGCTGTCAATAACCATGCAGTTTGGAATACCCCTCAGAAAATCCTCGACATGTCCCGGGCCTATCCAGACTGCAACCCTGCTCTCGCCATCAATATATTCGTTTACTATTTCTGTCAAACGTTTGTTGCTTGTGACCTCCAGCCCTTTCATACAAAGCACGAATGTTTTTTTAGAAAAACCTATATCCGAGAATTTCTGCATTAATTCACGAAGTCCCTGTGAGGCAACTGCAATAACAATAATTTCATTGCTGATTGCCTTTTGTAAATCAGATCCGACTGTAACATATTCAGTAAGTGTTACAGTACCGTTTGTTCTCTCTTTAATTAACCTTTCAGTTCGCTGCGAACCGCTTCTGCCGTATAAATAGACGTTGTTTCCGCACCTATAGAGATACCATGCAAGGAAAACACCCCATCTACCGCAACCTACTACTGTTATATTCAATACAGAAATCCTGCCCTTCAAAATTGCTTTTTAATAATATTGATTTTATCACACTTATATATTGTAGTCAATTAATAATATTGTTTAATATTGTAAAAAAACACCACAGAATAATCTGTAGTGCTTAAATACTAATTCTCTTAAGAAACAGTAAGAAAAATTCTTCAAAAAAGTCCATATATAATTAAATGGCAAATAATATTATTGCATAATACTATTTGCCAGATTAATAGAGACTTTTTTTCGAATTTACCACTGTTTCTAATTCGAATTAATATTAGGAGATGAGCCGTTTTTATCTCAAAATATCTTTGAGCTTAATAATAATCGGTGAAGCCGCAAGTGTTAAAGCCGCTTCCGGTCCCATATATGCAATGTTATAAACCAAAGTATATGTCCATCGTCCAACTGTCGATACATATTCATTCCATTCTTGTTCTTTGGTTAACTCATACCAAATTATTGCTCCGCTGAATACGTGGCTTGCATATCTTAAAACAAGAACGAAAAAGGTTCCTGCTAATATACTTACAATCAGCATCTTTCCTTTTTGGCCACCTTTATAAAAGATACCCGCAAGACCGATAATTGTAAATGGAAGAATATAATCGAATATAACTGTTCCGACGATTCCCATTGTAGTAGCTGCGTAAGCTATTGTGTTCAAACCGGTTAATATCTGTAAAATTGAATACACGAAGGCTGAACCTAAGCCCCACGATACTCCACGTCTAAATGATATTACGATTATAGGCAGCATTGATAAAAGTGTTACCGAACCTCCCAGGGGTGCTTCGTATATTTTTATCAACGATAATACAGTTGCAAGACCTACCATTATTGCACATTCGATTAAAATCTTGTTCTTTAAGCTTCTTTCCATAAATAAAATCCTCTCTTAAAAAATTTAAGGCTGTACCGGAAACGGTACAGCCCAAGTTAAAAACTTACTGTCATATGTTTCCTACGGCGGCATTATCCGCATCAGGTTATTTGGGTATAATCTCAGCCGATTTCTCAGCACCCCATATTTATATGATACATTCTTAAAGAATAAGCCCATCCGCAGTTCTATTGGCTTAAATATAGCTGCGTCTTTAAGAAGCATCTTTTGTATTATTATATCATAATACATTCTTTTGTCAATAGATTTTTCTGATTGATTAATTTTATTATTTCCTATGTGGTATCTCTTCACCTGCCAGAAGTAAGCTCAGATTAGTCTTGATAGTGTTAATGCTGTCAATTAAAACATAATTCATACCTTGCCCGTCAATCGTATAATATGCTTTTGAGGTTGTTACCCGATAAAAAATTATTTCCTGATCTTTGGATGTGCTGTCGATATTTATTTTTAAAAATTCCGACTTTGATTCGCCATTGTCATGATATTCGCCCTTTATATATACTTCCAAAATTGAAATATACAGGTATCTGAAGTTCTGTAGGTCAACTTCTTTTCCGTCAATGGTCGCTCTTGATAGCTTTCCTTTTTCATTTCTCTCTAAAGTAAAAGTATAAGTCTTGTTGTCAAAGGTGAAGGCAAGGGTGTTTATGGTGTCGATATGCATCGAAAGGATAGACTGTTCAACATAATCCACCATTTCCCAGTTTAACCATGGTGCGGTTTCCAGACTTACTTCAGCTATAATGTCGGTACATAAATTTATTTTTTTATCTCCGCTCTCGCCCGATAATACCGAATAACAGTAGTACTTACCGTTTTCGTTTATATGACTAAAAAATACTTCGCTGGTAATACCTTTATATTCATAAGAAACGTGATATGCAGGTTCTAAAAGGTCGTATTTTTCGAGCTTTTCTTCTATTAACGTTTCGGCGTCCCCTGGTTTTGAAGTAATTGCATAATCAACAACACTCTCACCGACAAGAGTAGTAATTTTTACTGCAAAATCGGATGCAAAGTTGTAATTAGGGTAAATATAGTTCTTGCCTTCAGGAATATATTCGCTTGGTGAAATAAGTTTCCAACCACCAACCATCCCGTCGTCGGGATGTGCGTCTATTCCATCAACAAAAACAGACAGCTCGTCAAGAACAATATATTTACCCCTTTCGAATTCAAAATAAACACGAACATACTGTACAGGCTCGACACTGTGAAAATTAAAGGAATAGGTCTTTAATTCCTTATTCCCCTGCGAGAACTCAATATTTCCTATGTCAATGTCGGTAAAAGTATCCCCGTCAAGTGATATTTTAGCGGAAATCTTTTTTGGCGTTACAGCAAAATAGGTTTCGTCTTTCAAGAGTCCAAAGGAGACTTTATAGTCACCGACACTGCCGTAATTAGCAAGCGGAACCTCAAGGTATACCGATTTGCCATCTGAGGAGGTAAATCCTCCCAGGGTGCTTGTCTCAGTCCAGTTTGTATAAGCACCGGAGAATTTTATTTTATTTATAAAAGCATTAACTATATCGGTTTCTTTATAAGCTTTTATATTGCTTGAGGTAAACAGTTTTGCATAAGTGACTGCCTTTAAGGATAGACCTTGATCTAGAAAATCTAAAACAATATTATCTATCGAGTTAATTTCTTCAGCAGATGAAATCCCCGCAACAAGATTTGCGGTTAAATAAGAAGTAACTGGTTGAAGTATTGTTGTCTCAATATAAGATACCGGAATAAGATAAATAAATTCCTTAGTAGAATATTTTGCATAATAATAGCTTCCGTCAGGTGTTTTATTTCCAATTAATACCTTATGGGTAGTTTTATCTGTTGCTGTTACCTTAAACATGCCTAAGGCATTTTCCTCGCTGTCCAATCTGTATTCGGATAAGGCATGTGGATTTTCTACTATACCTGAGGAAACAACAAGCCTTACGTTTACTAATAAATTAGCGAATAATTCCGCGTTGTAGTTTATAATCTCCGCACCGTCAAAAACCAATTGGTTATCAGTATTCCGATAGATCTTGTAGCTTCCGGATTCGTTAGTTATAATTACGGTCTGTATTTGATCTTTATTTAAACTTTCAAATAATAGCGGAGCACCGTTTAGGGTCGTATCACCCCAGGTTGTAAAGCCTTCAAGTGCCTTTAATTCTATATCAATTTCACTTTTGCCGTAAAGTGAAAGAATTGCGTTTGTATACATACGCTCGCCGTCAAAAGCGTATTTTGTACTGTCTTCTTTTACCTTAAATAATTCGTCAAAAGAAATCTGCTTTTGCTCTGTGCCTTTTTTTATAATTATACCGTAATAGCTTCCGTTTTCGTCAAAGCTTACATCTATCTTTTTGTTTGCTTTTGTATACGAAAGAGCGAAATTATATGCAAGGTTCAAACTTTCGTCTGATTCAACTTTACTTTTGTTAGTTCCGGAAAACACAATATCTATGTTTTCCTTAACCTTTTCTATTTCTGACTTTACTGCATCGGAGAGCGTATAAAACGGATCGACTGTCTCTTCGGGCTCATTATTAAAAAATATTATATAAGCACCGAACAGCAGCAGTGCCGTGATAAACACTGAGCCGACAAGAATAAGCTGCTTTTTCATTATAAATGTCTCCTCTTAAAGAACACAACCAGACCTATAGTTATAATAATAATCGGGAAAATCGCAGAGACCATCCACGCCAAAAAGTTTGCCGCACCAAGTTCAATAGTCATTGCCGGGTCTTTAAAAGGTTTGTAATCTATATCAGGCGAAACCCTCTCGGTTCCCATTATTCTTGCCGCACCGAACATTAACTTTCGGTTGCCGAATTCGTTAGTAAGAAAGTCGTCCTTAGCAAAATCAGTTGAAGAAACAAGCAATACATATTGATATAATTTTGTATTGTTGTCGCCGTAATCCATTAGGGTAGAGAGCAACATTAGCGGATAAATTCCATCCTCTGAAACTACCTGCTGATTCTCATCGGTGTAAACAACCTCGGCAGTATCAAATGTTTCCATTACTGTTTCTATAACAATGTTTTTGCGAGCTTGGTTAACATCACTGTAAATTTCAACCGCATTTCTATAAACGGTGGTTGCTCCGCTTCCTGTAGAGGAAGCTACCTTGTGTATTGTGTCGGCTGCGGTTTCTTCACCTGTGGTTACATATTGTCCTACAATTGAATACCCTTCAGCACCGCCTTTTGCAACAGAATGCTTTGTATCTATTAACTTATGGAATGGCTTGTACCCCAGTCCCCAGTAATCCAACAGATATTCCTGCAGATTGGGAAGCTCCTTTGTTGTGCTGTCTACAAAAACTATCAGATTGTTGAATTTTTCTACAAAAGTTGTAATTTTATCTATCTCGGTTATTACTTCTGCGTTTGCTCCGTTATATCCCTGAAAATCTTCCTTCGGGTTCGAGATTATAAGAATTCTGGTTCGTTCATCGATTTCTTCATATGCAAGATTTTTAACTTGTATCTCAAATTCAGCTGCATCAAAAATTGATAGTAATGTTTCCGATGTAGTTTCGGAATGTCCGGTTGTAAAAGTAACAACCTGAGGTTCACTCATCGAACTTTGCAGCATCGCAGCTGTAAATCTCTGTTCGCCGTAGAACCCGATAACTTCCTGCGTTTCCGAACTAGTTGTAAAGAAAGCTTTCAGAGTTAATATTCTGTGGTGGTATTTACCTTTTACTATAACATTGTCTGGCGTTAATGTTGTTTGAGTCTCGTCAAGATATTCGTCAACAAAACCGGGGTCCTGAGTAATGTTTTTATATTCTACTTTAATTTTACCCGGTAAAACCTCAGCATATTGTTCTCCAAGATCACGCACCATACGCGAGTGTGCAGAAACCTCGTAAAGGTCTCTGTCGGCAAGAAAATATATAGTAATATCCAGATCGTCGCCAAGCGTCTCCAAAATTGTTTTGGATTCGTTGCTTACCGAATAAAGCTCTTCCTTGGTAAGGTCTATAGTAAGATTTGTTTTTGACGCAATCGAAGATAAAATAACATTTGCAATCAAAATAACCGCAACAAAAACAACTATAAACACTACTGACAAAGAACCATATCTTATTTTTTTTGATTTCATCAATGTTTTTAAATTCATTTTTATCTCCTATTTAGGACCAGCGCCGTTTTTCATAGACTCTGACAGTAAAGAAAACAAATACCGCAGAAAGGCTGATGAAATAAACGATGGAGGTTACATCCAGTAATTCTTGAGTAAATGGTGTGTATCTGTCAATAGAAAACCATTTAAGAGGGACACGTATCCACTCAATGCCTATATTTTCAATTACAAACTTCAACGAAAGGACAGCTGCAATCGAACCAATTGATGTAACCGCTGCAATCAATTGATTTTCTGTAAGAGCGGAAAGAAAAATTCCGATAGCAATAAAAGCGCTGCCGATTAAAAATAAGCCGAGAATATTTGCAAAAATAGTTGTAACATTCGGCGAACCATATTGAAAGAGAAGTACATAGTTAAAGCTGTTTACAAAAAACGTAGCAGTGAAAACCGTCAACGCCGCAAAATATTTACCCATAACCATACCTGTGAGCGAAACAGGCGAGGTTAATAAAACCTGTTCGGTACGGCTTTTTCTGTCCTCCGAAAAAAGCTTCATGGTCAATAAAGGTATTAATACCGCAAAAACAGCAATCATTATTAAAAAGTATGTCGGCAAGCTTTCTGTAGATTGTTCTAAAAGCGTTGTATAGGAAAATGTAATCCCCGAAACAGCCAGATACATTCCGCAGAAAATATATCCGATAGGAGTCAAAAAGTATGATTTTAATTCTCTTTTATATATCGCAATCATGCCTGCTTTACCCCTCTCTTTTTCTTGACCTGTTCGTTCTTTTCTTTGTCAATAAGACGAATGAAAATATCCTCAAGGTTTAATTCCATTCCCTCTAGTCCGACAAGAGGCCATCCGTTTTTTGAAAGATTGTAAAATAAGGATTTTCTTACATCTATCTTTTCTTCCGATTCTATTAAGTAGCTGATGCTATCGGTATCACGTTTTCCAAGCATCTCTGCATATCTTACTCCGCCGGTTGATTTAAGCATTTTCAGCACGTCCGCCTCTGGTCCGACAATTTTTGCAACCAGTTTTCTGGTGCCTTCAACCGCCATTATCAAATCCTCAGTTTTTTCGTTAGCAACCAATTTTCCTTCATTTATAACGACTATCCTGTCGCATACAGCTTGTACCTCGGGTAAAATATGCGTTGACAAAACAACCGTATGCTCTCTGCCCAGCATTTTTATAAGATGTCTTATTTCAATAATCTGCTTTGGGTCAAGTCCGATAGTCGGCTCATCAAAAATAAGCACCTTTGGATTTCCTATAAGTGCCTGCGCTATTCCGACTCTCTGGCGATAGCCTTTTGACAGATTTTTTATCATGCGTTTATAAACGTCGCCAATTTTAACAACATCGCAAATCTCTTTAAGATGCTGTTCTCTCGGAAAACGGCAGTCCTTAAGGTCATATACGAAGCCGAGATATTCCTTGACGGTCATTTCTGGATAAAGAGGAGGAATCTCAGGCAGAAAGCCTATCCTTCTTTTAGCTTCGGTAGGATTTTCAAGAATATCGATTCCGTCTATCCTTGCAGTTCCGCTGGATGCGGAAAGATATCCGGTGATAATGTTCATTGTAGTAGATTTTCCTGCTCCGTTCGGTCCTAAAAAGCCAAGAATTTCTCCTTCAACAACATTAAAAGACAGATCGGATACTGCTTTCTTATCTCCGAAGTTCTTTGAAATATTCATAATTTCAATCATATATATGACCTTGCAATTTACCGTTTATCGATAAATTTGTTTCCTTTCATGAGAAATAGTATTGTGGTAATTACTCGTTGTTCAGCGAAATTCCAAGCTCCTTAAGTGCCTTTTCGGGAACTATTGCAGGACAGCTTGTCATAAGTTCGGATGCGTTTTGTACTTTTGGATATGCAACAACATCTCTCAGGCTTTCAGCGCCTAACATCTGCATGACAAGTCTGTCAAGACCGATACCCATGCCGCCGTGCGGAGGAGGTCCAAAGCGAAAAGCATCTAACAGGTAACCGAACTTTGTTTTTGCTTCTTCGTCTGAAAGTCCTAATAGTGTGAATATTTTCGACTGTAACTCGGGATTTGTTATTCTTATTGAACCGCTGGAAAGCTCTATACCGTTTAAAACAAGGTCGTATGCTTTAGCACGTACATTTCCCTTGTCTGTGTCGAGACATTTAATACATTCGTCAAGTGGTGCAGTGAACGGATGATGCATAGCCGCCCATTCGCCTGTTTCTTTATCAAGCTCAAAGAATGGCATCTCGATAACCCATAAGAAGCTGTATCCGCTTCTCTCTATATTAAGTCGATTTGCTGTCTCAATTCGCAGTTGACCAAGCTGGGTAAGCGCGTTTGAGGTGTTTCCGTCTGCAATAATTAACAAAACGTCACCTTCGTCGCAATCGGCAGCTTCTAGCAATAAAGCCATCTCTTCTTCGCTCATAAACTTTACAAAAGAAGATGTAACCTGTCCTGCTGCTCTGCGTACCCATGCAAGTCCCTTTGCTCCGCAGCCCTTCACATATTCAGTAAGCTTGTCTATTTCTTTTCTTGTCAATATTTCTGCTTTGCATTTTATGGTAATTCCCCTAACGCTGCCGCCGTTTTTAATTGCATCGGTAAAGACAGAAAACCCGCAGTTTTCTACAATCTTTGAAAAATCGTTTATTTCCATACCAAAACGCATATCCGGCTTGTCCGAGCCGAATCTGTCCATAACCTCACGGTAGGTGTATCTGGGCAATGGAAGCGGAACATCAACATTCAACGTTTCTGTAAATAATCGCTTTACAAAGCCCTCGACCATTACAAGCACGTCATCCATGTCGACAAAGCTCATCTCGAGGTCTATCTGCGTAAATTCAGGTTGTCTGTCAGCACGTAAATCTTCATCTCTGAAACAACGTGCGATCTGCATATAGCGGTCAAAACCTGCAACCATCGATAGCTGTTTGTAAAGCTGGGGTGACTGGGGCAGAGCATAAAAAGATCCCTTGTGAACTCTGCTTGGAACAAGGTAATCTCTTGCACCCTCAGGTGTTGATTTGATAAGAATAGGTGTTTCTATTTCAATAAAGCCTTGCTCATCAAAATAATCTCTTGTAACCTTGGCTACCTTGTGCCTGAACAATAGCTTTTTCTGCAGGTCGGGACGGCGTAGGTCAAGATAACGATGCTTTAAACGTAATTCCTCGTTAGCCTTTGAATTTTCGATTATATCAAATGGAGGTGTCTCGGAAACGGCGAGAATCTTTAAGCTCTCAACAAAAATCTCAATGTTGCCTGTCGGAAGGTTTGGGTTTTTGCTTGATCTCTCTCTTGCAACGCCTGTAACCGACAAAACATATTCACTTCTAACAGTAAATGCTTTGTCAAATACGCTCCTATCACTGCCCTCGTCAAAAGCAAGTTGAACAATACCTGTCCTGTCTCTGAGGTCAACAAAAATAAGACTGCCTAAGTCTCGTTGTTTTTGAACCCAGCCCATTACACAAACCGTTTTTCCAATGTCACTTTCTCTCAAATCGCCGCAATAATGCGTGCGACGCTCGTTTCCCAACAACTCTGCCATAATTATGCCTTTCCATTATAATTATATTGATACATATTCCATTATACTGTCTGAACTTAAATTAACCTTTATTTTATCGCCTGTTTTCATGTTCTGCAAAACAGCTTCGTTATTATCAATTTCGTTATCACCGATAACCATAACAAACCGAACTCCGGTCTTATCCGCATACTTCATCTGTGCTTTTAAGGAACGTGAGCAAAGGTCTGTCTCCGCAATAATTCCTTTGTTTCTCAAGCTGTCGACAAGTGTAAAAGCAGTCGATTTTGCACGCTCTCCAAGCGGAGAGATATAAACATCAGTAAATGAACTATCTTCCGGTAGTAAGTTCTCATCTTTTAACGACTGGATTAACCTAGTAAGTCCCATTCCGAAGCCAACACCGCCAAGAGGTTGTCCGCCCAGCTCCTCAATAAGTCCGTCATATCTTCCACCGCCGCAAACAGTGCTTTGTGCGCCGATACTCTCGTTTATAAACTCAAAAACAGTCTTGGAATAATAGTCAAGACCGCGGACTATGTTCGTATCTACTTCAAATTTAATTCCGCAGCCCGAGAGAAGGCATTTCAGTTTCTCAAAATGTTCTTTACAGTCGTCACATAGAAAATCTATTGTTACGGGAGCTCCTTCTGCAATTTCCTTGCAAATCGGTGATTTGCAATCGAGAATACGCAACGGATTTGTATCTAGTCTCCCTTTGCAGGTCTCGCATAGTTCATCGCTGTTTTTTTCAAAATGCTTTTTCAAAGCATCCCTGTATGCAGGTCTACATTTCGGACAGCCTATGGAATTTATTTTCAATTCGACATTCTTTAGTCCAAGCTTTTCAAAGATACTGTTTGCAAGCATAATAACAGTCGCATCCGCTTCTGGACCATCGCTTCCGTATAATTCGGTACCAAACTGCCAGAACTCACGGCTTCTGCCTGCTTGTGGTTTTTCTCTGCGAAAAAAGTTTGATAGATAATACAATTTTATTGGCATTGCACCTGCATATAAACCGTTCTCAAGAACACTTCTTGCTACACATGCCGTACCTTCTGGGCGTAACGTAAGGCTGCTGCCGTCTTTATCAATAAAGGTGTACATTTCTTTTTGTACTATGTCGGTAGAACCGCCTACTCCCCGGCAGAACAATTCGGTTGCTTCAAAGGTGGGAAACCGTATCTGCTTGAAGCCGTAAAGCTCGGTTTGCTTTTTTATAAAATCCTCAACATATAACCAAACTCCACTCTCGGATGGGAGAATATCGAGGGTGCCTTTTGGCTTTTGAAAATTCGCCATTTATGTTTATATCCTTTCTTCAACCGGCAAGTGCCGGATTCTCCCCAGTGGTGAACACCGGCGACAGCGGGAATTGTGCCGTCGGGCACAAAACAGAATCTGAAAGATTCATCTTTCAGATTCTCTTCCTCTCTCTTTTGTCTCTTACAAGTGTTCTCCAATCGAGGTCACCTCTGTCAAGCGCAAGTATAAGTGCTTCAGCAGTTGCAATATTTGTCGCAACGGGAACATTAAGCTTGTCACACAACTGTACCAAACCGACTTCAGTTTCTGTATATTCTGTGTCCGAGGAGGTATCTCTTAAAAGTATTAGTATATCGACCTCGTCATATGCAATCTTCGATGCAATTTGTTGAGTTCCTCCGTGTGTTCCTGCAAGAAGTCTCTCTATATTAAGTCCGGTTGCCTCGCTGATATATTTTCCTGTTGTTGCCGTAGCACAGATTTTATGACGACTCAGAATGCCGCAGTAAGCCATACAGAATTCGGTTATTAATTCCTTTTTCTTATCATTTGCTATAATCGCTATGTTCATAATAAGCTCCATTTCTTCGGCATCACAAAAATATAACAAGTTTTCAACCATTCATGCCGAACAAATGGCTGTGACTGCATTTATAGAATTTCTCGTGCAAGATCCTCTTCTTTTCCGCGTTTCCTGATATAGTATTTTTTCTTTTTTGTTTTGTAGACATCGGCAAATAACGGTACATTTTCACCGCAAATGCGTCGGGCTGTATTAAAGAATGCGGCTTCGTATTTTTTTAAATGCTTATTGTATTTTCCTGAGAAGGTTAAAAAACCGGACTCTTGATCCGCCGGCAAATTATCGTCATACGGAACAACTCCCAGCAATCTGATTGACGAACGGTTTATTATATCGATTATCGGGGGAAGCATTTCTTTTTTGGCATAGTTCTCACGATAACCGTTAATAATAAGCCTGAGATTTTTAAAGCCAATACTGGCAAGCTTTGATGCTGTTTTTTCAGCTGCTCTTATCGATGTAGATTGGTGCAAGGTTACAACAATTGCATCATCCGAAGCCATTGCAAAAGACGTGTAGTAAGGTGACGGGTCGGCCGAACTGTCAATAAGGCAATAATCATACCGACTTCGAAGCTTCTTGAACAGAGAAGTAAAGCGTTCTGTCGGTATTTCATCCCCGTTGTAATTCATCGGTGCAGGCATAAAATAAAGCCCCTCGCTTCCGATTATTGCACTCTCTGGCTCACAACGACCGAGAAGAACATCATAGCAATCAAAAAGTGTCTCGCTCTCAAAGCCAAGAACAAGATCCATACAACGCATTCCAAAATCGCCGTCAATGATAAGAACCCGCTTTTCCATTGCACGTAGACAAGCAGCAAGATTGGCGGTAACAGTCGTTTTTCCAACTCCGCCTTTAATGCCAGTTATAAATATCACTCTTCCTAGATTGCCTTGATTGCCCAAAAGGCAGTCCTCCCGATCATGCTATTATATTAATTAATATATGATAACACTTTATGTTAAAATTGTCAAGGCAAAACGCCGGAAAACGAGTTTACTTAAAGTTGAATTTTAAACAAAAAATATCAAATTTTTCTGTAAAACAATTGATTTTATTATAAATAGGTATTGCAAACAGTTTTACGTTGTGATATAATCAGTTGTCAATTTATCGGAGCGGTCCTCTGCGGCTCGGCATGAACGTTTCGTAATCCAAAATAATAAGGAGGAAAAGCTTTATGAATTTGATTGAAGCTTTTGTAAATGAGCAGGTTAAGAAGGAGCTCCCCTC
>Ga0209417_1006242_pt1 | contig 12384 bp, 7 predicted proteins | sample RifGroF2_FD_184002 | JGI IMG/M metagenome (GOLD analysis project Ga0209417, IMG submission 184002) | Groundwater microbial communities from Rifle, Colorado, USA - Groundwater F2 (SPAdes) (version 2) | ecosystem: Environmental > Aquatic > Deep subsurface > Groundwater | place: Rifle, Colorado... | reverse complement strand
CTGCATGGCGATCACCGCAGCCACCGAGCCGTTGCTTCCCGCTTTGCTCAAACCGTTCCTCGACGGCACCTTCATCCACAAGGATGACAGCGTCATCCGCTGGGCGCCGGTCTTCATCCTGGTCATCTTCTTCGTGCGCGGCGTGGCCGGTTTCATCGGCACCTACGCCATCAACTGGGTGGGCAACAAGCTGGTGATGGACTTGCGCGCGGAGATGTTCCGCAAGCTGATGTCGCTGCCGACACGCTTCTACGACGACCATGCCACCGGCTCGCTGATCTCCAAGCTGACCTTCGACGTGACACAGGTCACCGCCGCCGCCACCAGTGTGGTCACCATCGTCATCCGCGATACCATCATCATCATCGGCCTGCTCGGCTGGCTGCTCTATCTCGACTGGAAACTGACCATGCTGACGCTGGTGATCGCACCCATCGTGGCCGTGGTCATCAGTGTCATCAACCGCCGCCTGCGCGAATCCAGCCGTGATTCGCAGCGTGCCATGGGCAGCATCACCCAGGTGATCGAAGAGAGCGTGACCGCGCACAAGGTGGTCAAGCTGTTCGGCGGCCAGAGTTACGAGCAGCAGCGCTTCAATGAAGAGACCAACTGGGTGCGCCGCCATGCCATGAAGCAAGCTGCGGCAGCTGCCGCCAACGTTCCCATCGTGCAGATGGTGGCGGCGATCGCACTGGCGGTCATCGTCTATCTCGCTATCGCGCAGACCAAGACCGATGCCACGACGGTCGGCAGTTTCCTTTCTTTCGTTGCGGCCATGTTGATGCTGACCGCGCCGCTGAAGCGCCTCACCAGCGTCACCGAGTTCCTGCAACGCGGGCTGGCGGCATCGGAGAGCGTGTTCGAGCTGATCGACACGGTGGGCGAGACGGATGAGGGCAAGACGGTGATGGATCGCGCCAGCGGCGCACTGGCGTTTGAGCATGTCAGTCTGTCCTACCAGGCGGACGACCGCATGGCGCTGGACGACGTCAACCTCGACATCCCGGCCGGCTTGTCGGTGGCGCTGGTCGGTGCTTCCGGCAGCGGCAAGAGCACCATGGCCAATCTGGTGCCGCGCTTCTACACGCCCACGGCCGGGCGCATCACGCTGGACGGCCAGGACATCCGTGATCTGACGCTTGCGAGCCTGCGTTCCAATATCGCGCTGGTGAGCCAGGAAGTGGTGCTGTTCAACGACACCATCTCCGCCAACATCGCCTACGGCCAGATGCGCGAAGTGCCGGAGGCCGAGATCATTGCGGCGGCGACGGCGGCTCATGCGATGGAATTCATCCGCGACCTGCCGCAGGGGCTGGATACTCTGGTTGGCGAGAAGGGCGTGCGCCTGTCCGGCGGACAGCGCCAGCGCATCGCCATCGCGCGCGCGATCCTGAAAAATGCGCCCATTTTGATCCTGGATGAGGCGACTTCGGCGCTGGACAGCGAGTCCGAGCGCCATGTGCAGGCCGCGCTGGAGACGTTGATGCAGGGCCGTACCACGCTGGTCATCGCGCACCGCCTTTCCACCATCGAGAAGGCCGACCGTATCGTGGTCATGCAGAAGGGCAAGATCGTCGAGACCGGTACCCATGCCGAATTGCTGGCCAAAGGTGGCGTATATTCCCAACTGCACCGTATCCAGTTCGACTGGAACGGGACCGTCAAAGAAAATTAACCGTTTGCCGGTTGACACTACTGCGATATCTGGTAAATTCTATACCCAAGCAATTCAGTCAACCAAAACCCAACCAACCCTTCCAAGGAGATCAACATGGCCGTACTCGTAGGTAAGCAAGCCCCGGATTTCACAGCAACCGCCGTTCTTGGCAACAACGAAATCACCGACATCACCTTTTCCAAAGCCACCAAAGGCAAGTACGCAGTGGTGTTCTTCTACCCGCTCGACTTCACCTTTGTGTGCCCGTCTGAGCTGATCGCATTCGATCACCGTCTGGACGAGTTCAAGAAGCGCAATGTCGAAGTCATCGGTGTCTCCATCGACTCCCAATTCAGCCACCTGGCCTGGAAGAACACTCCCGTCAACAACGGCGGAATCGGCAAGGTTGGTTACACACTGGTCGCCGACATCAAGCACGAGATCTGCAAGGCCTATGACGTCGAAGCCGAAGGTGGCGTGGCATATCGCGGCTCCTTCCTGATCGACAAGAGCGGCGTGGTGCAGCACCAGGTCGTCAACAACCTGCCTCTGGGCCGCAACATCGACGAGATGCTACGTATGATCGATGCGCTGCAATTCACCGAAGAGCACGGCGAAGTCTGCCCGGCAGGCTGGAGCAAGGGTAAGGCCGGTATGGGTGCCTCGACCGAAGGTGTGGCGAAGTATCTGGCAGCACACGCCAAGGAACTGTAAACACCCCGGTTCGGCAAGCAAAAAGGCTCCTGCGGGAGCCTTTTTGTATTGGTGCCAAGACTGCTAGAATCCACGCCGTTCCGAATTTGAGCGAGCGTCCATCATGTTGATCGGTTTTGTCTTACTGTATCTGGTTATTTCTATCGGTATCGGCATGTATGCGGCCACCAAGGTCCACAACGCGCGCGATTACATCACCGCCGGACGCTCCTTGCCCATCTACATCGTGCTGGCCATGGTGTTCGCCACCTGGTTCGGCGCCGAGACTGTGCTCGGCATCCCGGCTACTTTCATGGAAGAGGATCTGGGCGGGCTGATCTCCGATCCGTTCGGCGCCGCGCTGTGTCTGGTGCTGTTCGGTCTGTTCTTCGCGCGCAAACTCTACCGGATGAACCTGCTCACCATCGGCGACTTCTACCGCCAGCGCTACGGCCACAAGGTCGAGGTCATCGCGGGTATCGCCATCGCACTGTCCTATTTGGGCTGGGTCTCGGCCCAGGTCACCGCGCTGGGGCTGGTGTTCAACGTGCTGTCTGACGGCCAGATCACGCAGGCGCAGGGCATCATGATTGGTGCCGCGATCGTGCTGATGTACACACTGTACGGAGGCATGTGGTCGGTGGCGCTCACCACTTTCTTTCAGATGATCATCATCGTGCTCGGTCTGCTCTATATTGCCTGGCTGGTCAGCGACATGACCGGCGGTGTGGCACCCGTGATCGAACATGCGGTGCAGAATGAGAAATTTCATTTCTGGCCGGAGATGAACGCGGTGGCCATGGTCGCCTTCATTTCGGGGTTGCTGACCATGGGCTTCGGTTCCATCCCGCAGCAGGATGTGTTCCAGCGCGCCAACGCTTCGAAGAACGAAAACATCGCGGTGTGGGGCACGGTGTTGGGCGGGGTGGCCTACTTCGCCTTTTCCGCCGTGCCGATCTTCCTTGCCTACTCGGCCAATCTGATCGACCCCGAACTGGTGACCCGGTGGATGGCAGAGGACAGCCAGAAACTGCTGCCTGAACTGGTCAAGGGGCATCTGCCCCTGTTTGCGCAGATCGTCTTCTACGGTGCGCTGTTGTCGGTGATCATGAGCACGGCCTCCGGCACACTGCTGGCACCATCGGTCACGCTTGCGGAGAACGTGCTCAAGGGCTGGATTACGCGCAAGAATGTGTCCGACCAAAAGATGCTGCTGATGACGCGCTGGGTGGTGGGTATCTTCTCGGTGTGCGTCACGCTCTATGCGCTGTGGGCGCTGGAACATGCAACCGGCATCCACCAGATGGTGGAGAACGCCTACAAGGTGACGTTGGTACTGGCATTCACGCCGCTGGTGGCGGGGTTGTACTGGAAACGGGCCACAACGCTTGGTGCATATCTGGCGATGGGCATGGGTGTGGCGACTTGGCTGCCGCTGGAGTTCCTTGCCCCCGAGGCCGATATCCCGCCGCAATTCGCGGGATTTTTAATGAGTGTCTTTGGTATGGTGGCGGGCTCTTTGCTGACGAATTTCACCGGTAGACACGCCGATCCACAGCGCAAACCGCGAAATCAGACCTCTCCGGGTGAAATGGGTATCGGAGATTAAAAGCGTTTCTGTCATGTTACTGTCATAATTCTTTCATACCATCACCGGCAAGTTAAAGACGAACGATGGAGAAAAAGATGACGACAGCGAATATTCTGCTGGTGGAAGACGAACCGGCGATCCAGGAACTGCTGGCCTTCAACGTGGCGCAGTGCGGCTTCCGTGCAATCCAGGCTTACGATGTGCCGAGCGCACTGGCCGAGATCAACCGTGCCTTGCCCGATCTCATCCTGCTCGACTGGATGCTGCCGGGTGCTTCCGGCATCGAGATGGCGCGCCGCCTGCGTGCCGACCAGCGTACCCGCGACATCCCCATCATCATGCTGACCGCGCGCACCGACGAGCGCGACAAGATCCTCGGTCTCGAATCCGGCGCCGACGACTACATCACCAAACCATTCTCGCCGCGCGAACTGATGGCGCGCATCCGTGCCGTGCTGCGCCGCCGCGCGCCGCAGATGAGCGACGAGACCGTGCGCGTGGAAGGCTTGGAACTGTCCCCCACCACCCACCGCGTCAGTGCCGAAGGCGCGAATATCGACCTCGGGCCGACCGAGTTCCGTCTGCTGCACTTCTTCATGACCCACGTCGAGCGCGTGTACAGCCGAGCGCAACTGCTCGACCAAGTATGGGGCGACCATGTGTTCGTCGAGGAGCGCACCGTCGACGTCCACATCCGCCGCCTGCGCCAGGCGCTGGAGGCGTCCGGCAAGGATAGTCTGGTGCAGACAGTGCGCGGTAGCGGTTACCGCTTTTCCCGGGAATAGTTTTTCGGTGGATTCGCGGCAACCCGTATAATGCCGCCAGTCAATCTTCGAGGTTTCGCAGTGAGCGATTTCTGGCAGCGCGCTTTCGTATATCCGTTCTTCCTGCTTCTGCTTTCCCTGCTCGTATGGGCCGTGGCGGGGGCTATGCCGGCGGCATTGTTCTTCGGCTTCGGCATCCTGATCCGTCTGTTCTTCCATCTGCGCAATCTGGCGCAACTCGACCACTGGTTATCCAATCCGGAAAAGCTGCATGTGCCTGAAGGCAAAGGCCTGTGGGAAGATGCATTCTCGCAACTCAACAAGATCACCCGCCTGCAACTCAAAGAACGCGAACAGCATGCGGCCGCGTTGCTGCAGATGAAACAGGCCACTTCGGCGTTGCCCGAGGGGGTCGCGATCCTGGACGAGGCGGACCGCATCGAATGGTGCAACCCGTTGGCAGAGCGCCATTTCGGTCTGGACGGCGTGCGCGATAGAGGCCAGCAGATCACCTACCTCGCGCGCCAGCCCGAGTTTGTGCGCTATCTCGCGATGAAGAGTTTCACCGAACCCTTGATTCTGCGCGATACACGCCAGGGCGATCTGGTGCTGTCAGTCAAACTGATCGCCTATGGCGACAACAAGCGCCTGCTGATCAGCCGCGATATCACCCATCTGGAGCGCATCGAGACCATGCGACGCGATTTCGTCGCCAACGTCTCGCACGAGTTGCGCACGCCGCTCACCGTGGTCAACGGTTTCGTCGAGACTTTGCAGGACATGCCCAACCTGGAGAACGATATGTCGCGCCGCGCCCTGCAACTGATGGGCGAGCAGACCAGCCGCATGGAAAGTCTGGTGGACGACCTACTGACCCTGTCTCGCCTGGAGAACGAACAGAACGCGCTGCACGAGGAAAAGGTCGATATTGCCGGATTGTTGAAGGTCTTGCTCGAAGAGGGCCTTACCGTGAGCAAAGGGCAGCACCAGTTGCGGCTGGAAGCGGCATGCAAGACCGGCATCCTTGGTAGCGCCAACGAACTGCACAGCGCGTTCGGCAACCTCGTCACCAATGCCATCCGTTACACTCCGCCGGGCGGCGAGATCGTCTTGCGCTGGGAAGAATTGGCGGACGGGTATCTGCGCTTCAGCGTCAAGGATAGCGGTATCGGTATCGCGCCGCAGCATATCCCGCGCCTGACCGAGCGTTTCTACCGGGTCGACCGCAGCCGCTCGCGCGAGACCGGCGGTACGGGATTGGGTCTGGCCATCGTCAAACACATCGCCATGCGCCATCAGGCGCAACTCGATGTCGTCAGCGAAGAGGGCAAGGGCAGCACCTTCAGCATGGTGTTTCCGCTGAAGCGAAGAGGGGAATGAACTAGCTCTTGAGCGAGTAGCTCACGCGCTCGAAGTCGTTGCCTTTTTCCACGCTGATACCGAGCGTCACACTCAGTTTTTCTTTCTCGTGCAGCGCGAGTTCGAGTATGCGCCCGCTCTGGAACCAGTCGCGCGGCATCAGGATGCTCGGCGGGATGCGCAGATTGGATATCTCAGGCAAGGCCAGTGCCGCCGCCGCACCGGAGAGCAGGTTGCCGGACGGACTGCCGCGTACGATGGCCGCCTGCGGGATGCCGGGCAGATAGCGCACGCCGATATACAGCTGGCCGCTGCGCGTCACGCTGACCAGCGTGGAGACGCCGACCCGGAATGACGCATCGTTCGGTTTGTGCACGCAGACGATCTGATTAAGACCGAGGCGCGAACCCGATGTGGATTTGCGCAGCAGGCGTGCATGCAGCAGGCCGTCTTCCTCGATCAGCCAATCCTCGGCCAGAAATCCGAGTAGCGCGAGATTGATGCGGTCGGTCTCGTCCAGTACGCGTCCGAAGGTCTCGATCTGTCTTTGCGCTTCCTTGTCCGCGATGCCGGCAGTGTTTGGCATCTTGAACGGCTTGCGCGCGATGTGGGCATAGATGCTCTCCAGCTCCATGCACATCTGGGCGGGTAGCGCATCGCGAGGTTCGTCCGCCAGTGATTCGTGGCGTTGTTCGCACCAGCATCCGTGCAGGCGGTTGAGCAGATCGATACATTCCTTGCTGCTCTGCTCTTCGCCGAGTTCCAGTTGCTGCGGCGACTGTCCCTGCTGCAGCAGGATGGTCTTGACGCGTATCTGTTTGGACAGCGGCACCATCGCCATGAAACGCATAGTGGGATCGGCGGTGGCGCGCTGTATCGCGATGAAGCCGCGCGTGCCGGCAAGATCGACCGCCAGCGGAGGCGCATCGCCCCGACTCATGCTGCAACGCGGTTCGATGGTGAAAGACTCGCCCCAGTGATCCAGCCATTGGCCGACGATATGCCACTGGCCGCGGCGCAGTCCGAGCAGGCGGGCGCGGTGCAGCAGCAGGATCTTGGAGTACACAGTGCGGCATGACAGAGCGAGTCCGCTGCGGTTGTATTTGTCCTTGACGGGCTGTGTTTGCAGCCCCTCTTCCTCGGCATGCGCATAGATCGCATGCAGGCGCTGCCATGACCTGCCGTCCGGCTCGCAGCCCACGTGCAGGAACTCGGCGATGAGCTGGCTGCTGTAAAGCAGGCAGCGCTGGGTCAGCAGGGCAGTTTCGGAAGAAAGCGAGGAGTCGCCGTGAGCGACCGACTGCAGACAACGCAGATAGCCGTTGAGCATGCTCTGCCACAGGCTGGTGAGGGTGATCAGCGACTTGAACTCCTCATCGGCCAGCGGCAGTTTCTTGCCCGCGAGTTTCTTGGCGAAATCGGCCTGCACGGTACTCACCGTCTCGCGCAGCGTCTCCAGTGTCTGCAGACGCTCTTTCCCGCGCACGGGATAACGGTTGAACTCATCCAGTTGCGCGCGCAGCGTGCCCTGCGCCAGGTTGAGATTGGTCAGTTGCAACTGGCTCAACCATTTCGCACAGGATGCCGCATCCTTGAATGCGGGTTTGGCGAGATCGTCGGTTGGTTCCAGAGACAACATTGTCGGCTCCTATAACAACACGCGCTCGATGCCGCCGTCGTTGGCTTTCGCCACATAGTCTTCCATCCACGTGGGCCCCAGCAGATGCTTGGCCATCTCCACCACGATGTAGTCGGTGCTGGTGCCGCCCGCGTCATCGGCATAGCGGCTCAGGCCCTGATAACAGGCCGGGCAGGAGGTGAGTATCTTCACCTCGCCGGCGTAACCGTCGGCGCGCAAGGTCGTTGCGACCTTGCCGATCTCTTCTTCCTTGCGGAAGCGCACCTGGGTGGCGATGTGCGGCACGGCCAGACCGAAGGTGCCCGCCTCACCGCAGCAGCGGTCGCTTAACGGAATCGGTGTCGCCATCAATTCGCTCGCGACCTTGAGCGGTGCATGGGTCTTCATCGGCGAATGGCAGGGGTCGTGATACATGTAGCGTGTCCCGGTCGCCTGTCCCAGCTTCACACCTTTCTCCAGCAGGTATTCGTGGATGTCGAGCAGCCGGCAGCCGGGGAAGATCTTGTCGAACTGGTATTGCAGCAACTGGTCCATGCAGGTGCCGCAGGAGACGATCACCGTCTTGATATCGAGGTAGTTCAGCGTGTTCGCCACGCGGTGGAACAGCACGCGGTTGTCGGTGGTGATCTGGCTGCCCTTGTCGTCGAAGCCGGCCGCAGTCTGCGGATAGCCGCAGCACAGGTAACCGGGCGGCAGCACGGTGGTCGCGCCGACCTCGTACAGCATCGCCTGCGTCGCCAGCGCGACCGGCGAGTACATGCGCTCGGAGCCGCAGCCGGGGAAATAGAACACCGCCTCGGAATCCTCGCTGGCCTTGTTCGGGTTGCGGATCACCGGCACGATGGTGTTGTCCTCGATGTCGAGCAGCGCGCGCGCCGTCTTCTTCGGCAGATTGCCGGGCATCGGCTTGTTGATGAAGTGGATAATCTTGGCCTGGATGGGCGGCTTGCCCACGGTGGCGGGCGGATGCGCGACCTGCTGACGGAACAGCCCCAGATGTTTGGCGATCCGGTAGCCCAGGCGCTGCGCCTTGTAGCTCCACTCCATCATCACCTTGCGCAACAGCTTGGTAGTGGTGGGATCGGTCGCGCTGAGATAGAACATCGACAACGCGGTGACCGGGCTGAATTTTTTCTTGCCCTGTTTGCGCAGGAAATTGCGCATCGCCACCGACACGTCGCCGAAGTCGATGTCGACCGGGCAGGGCTTCAGGCACTTGTGGCACACCGTGCAGTGGTCGGCCACATCGCCGAACTCGGCGAAATGCTGGATGGACACGCCGCGCCTGGTTTGTTCCTCGTACAGGAAGGCTTCGATGAGCAGCGAGGTGGCGAGTATCTTGTTGCGCGGCGAGTACAGCAGGTTGGCGCGCGGCACATGGGTGGAGCACACCGGCTTGCACTTGCCGCAGCGCAGACAATCCTTGATCGAATCCGAGATATCGCCCAGCTCGCTCTTTTCCAGGATCAGACTCTCCAGTTCCATCAAATTGAAGCTGGGGGTGTAGGCGTGCTCGAGGTTGCTGCCCTTGAGCAGTTTGCCCTTGTTGAAATGCCCGTCCGGATCGACCTTCTGCTTGTAGGCGGTGAAGGGGGCGATCTCGCTCTCATCGAGAAAGTCGAACTTGGTGATACCGATGCCGTGCTCGCCCGAGATCACACCGCCGAGATCTTTCGCCAGTTTCATGATGCGATCCACTGCGCCGTAGGCCTGCTGCAGCATGGCGTAGTCGTCGGAGTTCACGGGCAAGTTGGTGTGGACGTTGCCGTCGCCCGCGTGCATGTGCAGCGCCACGAACACGCGGCTCTTCAACACGCGCTGGTGGATGGCATCGCACTGCTCCAGTACAGGCAGATAGGTGCTGCCGCTGAAGATGTGGCGCAGCTGGTCGCGCAGTTCGCGTTTCCACGAGGCGCGCAGCAGATGGCGCTGCACGGCTTCGAACACGGTGCGCGCATCCTGCGCGTCGTCCGGTGCGAAGGGGCAGGACGACAGCGGTGCGTCCAGATTCTCCAGCAGCCAAGTCCAGCGGCTGCGCACTTCGGCGAGCAACTGCTGTGCGTTCTGCGGACGGTTGCCCAGCAATTCTTCGTCGCCCAGTTGCGCATCGTCCTGGTAGCGCAGCGGCAGTTCACCCGCGAACAGTTCGTCCAGCGCGCCCAGCAACTTGATCTTGTTCGAGAGCGACAGCTCGATGTTGATGCGCTCGATGCCGTCGCAATAGTCGCCCATGCGCGGCAAGGGGATGACCACGTCCTCGTTGATCTTGAAGGCGTTGGTGTGCTTGGCGATGGCGGCGGTACGCGCGCGGTCCAGCCAGAACTTCTTGCGCGCTTCGGCGGAGACCGCGATGAAGCCTTCACCGTGGCGCAGGTTGGCCATGCGCACGATCTCGGAGGCGGCCTCGCCCACGGCGCGTTCGTCGTCGCCCACTACGTCGGCGACCAGCACCATCTTCGGGCGCGTGCCGCGCTTGGACTTGGTGGCATAGCCCACCGCTTTCAGATAGCGCTCGTCCAGGTGCTCCAGCCCGGCCAGCAGCGCGGGAGAATTGCCGTTGCGACGGTCGAAATAGTTGGTGATCTCGACGATGGCGGGCACAGCCTCGCGCACTTGGCCAAAGAACTCCAGACATACCGTGCGGGTGAACTTGTGCTCGCGGTGCAGGATGAAGCGCGCTGAAGTGATGATGCCGTCGCAGCCTTCCTTCTGGATGCCGGGCAGACCGGAGAGGAATTTGTCGGTGACATCCTTGCCGAGTCCCGCCTTGCGGAAGTTGCTGCCGGGGATGGTCAGGATCTCCGGGTTGCCGTGTTGCGTTTTACCGTCCGCTTCGAAACGCGAAACGAGGAAGCGCGCCTCGGGTGCATCGTGGATCTTGCCGAGGTTGTGGTCGAGGCGTTCCACCGTCATCCACAGGCCGTCGGGGGTGACCATCTTCCACGAAGCCAGATTGTCCAGCGCGGTGCCCCACAGCACGGCCTTCTTGCCACCCGCGTTCATCGCCACGTTGCCGCCTATGCAGGAAGCGTCGGCCGAGGTCGGGTCGACCGCGAACACCTGACGGGCGGCCTCCGCCGCTTCCATCACGCGCCGCGTCACCACGCCGGCGCCGCAATGGATGGTGGCATAGGGCTCGCTCAAACCCGGCAGCACCCGGTATTCCACGGGCGAGATCGCGTCCAGTTTCTCGGTGTTGACGACCGCGGAATACTTGGTCAGCGGGATGGCGCCGCCGGTATAGCCGGTGCCGCCCCCGCGCGGGATCAAGGTCAGGCCGAGTTCGATGCAGGCACGCACCAGCGGTGCGACTTCTTCTTCGCTGTCCGGGTGCAGCACCACGAACGGGTATTCCACGCGCCAGTCGGTGGCGTCGGTGACGTGCGAGACGCGCGCCAGACCGTCGAACTGGATGTTGTCCTTGCGGGTGATGCGGCAGAGTGCCTTCAGCGCGCGCTTGCGCAACAGCAGGGTGTGTTCGAATTCGGCGGCGAACTGGTCGACCGCCACGCTGGCGAGTTCGAGCAGCCGCTTCACCTTGGGGTTGTTCTGGCGGCGCACCTCGATGGCATACAGCCGGTGGTGCAGCGCGCCGATCAGCGCTTCGCGGCGCTTGCGGTTGGCGAGCAGGTCGTCTTCCAGATAAGGGTTGCGCGTGAGCACCCAGATGTCGCCCAGCACCTCGTACAGCATCTGTGCCGAGCGGCCGGTGCGGCGCTCTTCGCGCAGGGTGTTGATGATCTCCCACGCTTCTTCGCCGAGCAGTCGCAACACGATCTCGCGGTCGGAGAACGAAGTGTAGTTGTAGGGAATTTCGCGCAAACGTACGGTCATGGTCTTTACCGTTCAACAAGGCGCGCATTCTACAGCATCCGGCGAAACCCAAGAACAACTCCTCTGCGAACGGGAGGGCGAAAATCCCACATTTTCCGCACTGACGCGACCATGCCGAACTGATAAGCTGAAACCATGGAACCGACCCAAAAGGAGACTTCGCGTCGGCTGTTTTTCGCCCTGTGGCCGGACGCTGCTAGGCGTGCCGCCCTTGCCGCATGGCAGCCGTCCTTGCGCGCGTTGTGCGGCGGCAGCGCGATGCAGCTGGAGACCCTGCACGCCACGCTGGTGTTCCTGGGCGCGGTGGCCGAACGGCGCATGGAATCGCTGTTGCTGGCGGCGCAGGAAACGGTCGCCCGCCGTTTCGAATTGAAGCTGACCACAGCGCACTACTGGGGGCATAACCACATCGTCTATGCCGCCCCGGAAGCGACACCCTCCGCGCTGGCCGAACTGGTGCGGGAACTGGAACGCAATCTGCGCAAGCACCACTTTCCGTTCGAGGACCGCCCCTACAAACCGCATGTCACGCTGCTGCGCCACGCCAGGTGGAGCGACGCGCCGCTTCCACCCATGCCTGCGGTGTGCTGGCCGGTGGGCGGCTTTGCGCTGGTACAGTCCCTTAGCGACGCGCAGGGTCCGCACTATGAAGTGTTGGCACGCTTCGACGCATCCGAATAGACGCCTGCTAGAATGAGGGTCATTGAACGGGGAACTCTATGCTGCATGCTTTCACGCTGAAGAACGGACGCCTCAACCGCATCAAGATCGAAGTCGGGACCGATCTGGGCGACGACCAGCCGGTCTGGATCGATATGGTCGCCGCCACGACGGCAGAGGCGGAGTG
>Ga0209417_1006240_pt1 | contig 12385 bp, 13 predicted proteins | sample RifGroF2_FD_184002 | JGI IMG/M metagenome (GOLD analysis project Ga0209417, IMG submission 184002) | Groundwater microbial communities from Rifle, Colorado, USA - Groundwater F2 (SPAdes) (version 2) | ecosystem: Environmental > Aquatic > Deep subsurface > Groundwater | place: Rifle, Colorado... | reverse complement strand
TAGACAGAAAGCTTGATACAGACTAGATTTTGAAGTAGACATGACGTGTGTGGTTAGAGATGAGTGAATACTTCCCTAACTATAGCGTCATGTTTTAGTTATACACCACCTTGTTTAGTATAGAGCCCGAGCACTTGACAAAAGACGTCTTTTTAGATAGCATGAGTTTACAACTTAGCAACGTATTCAGAGTGCAGCGAGGGAAATGGCCCTATGACCTGCCCGCAACATGTCCGAAAGGATAATGTGCGAAATCCATCCCGCAAGGGAAAAATGCCTTACTGAATACGTCGCCACTTAGGCGATTGTTTTATTTTCCATGAAACTTCTTGTCATCCGTCCATAACACCTTCGTTGTGGCCGGATACCCAAGGAGGATCCCATGGCAACAATTCTTGATTGGAGAATGAGACAAGAACGTCGGATTGATCACCCCTCATGGCACTGTCTTTATCGTCACAGCTCCCTGTTCCTGCGGTGGTGACCAAGTCGGTATTCTCAACGATGATGGCTTAACAGAAACACACTGTACGATTCACCTCTGTCAGATCACTCAACAAGTTGATTTTGCCCATCATGTTCAGCGTTGGACCAAGCTGAAATGGGAAAAAGATGAAAATTCTCTTGAACCTGATCAAAAAGTTCTTTTAGCAAAACGGTGTTGTTGCACATGCGGTTTTGAACTCGTTGTTCCGATTCTTAAAGGAGGAACGTGGACACAATCCATTGACTGCCCGCGTTGTGAAACGCGCAATCATATCCGTGTTGGAAATGAAGAGCGTCTTCGAGAAGCACTTGAAACAATTGTAGATGAAATCAGATTCGATGGTTCTGGATTTACGGTAAGGAGTCGTTGCCCTTCTTGCCACAAGTTTGTCAGAAGGGAAATACCTTCAAATCAACTTGCTTCCATTCACGATCCTGAACGTGTGTTCATGTCTTGTCCAGATTGTGATCAGCTTATTCCTCTGCCCTGGTTTTGGAAGGATTCTACTCATGCAATGATTCAACAGCACGAACTGGAAGAAAATCTTTTACCTGCGTTCAAAGGACATGTTTCAAGACCGACTCGAAAAGGCGATTGGAAAGTGGTTTGGAAACAAGGATGGAATGGACATCATGAATCTCACATCAGCTTCCCTTGTCCAAATTGTGATCATTTGATGACGAGTAAAGCGAACATGGATTGCGATCATGGAAACGTCCTGTGTACTCGGTGTAAACTTCAGCTTGCCATACCCATGGAATTTCAAAGGCAAGACAGACAAAACACTGCTCCTGCAGGAAAATGGTAATCTTTTACTCTTGAGCTCGCCTGAAACGGGGTGAGCTTTTTTGTTCTTCTCATCTTGAAATACTGAACAAAAAAACTCTGCTTGCACAGAGTTTTTATTTTCACTTTTTACAAAATTTAGTAAGCACGCGCACGGTGTTTGGATCGATAACCACGATTCTGAGATTCATTTCCAGCTCCTTGCGAAAATTGACGGCTATTTCCAGATCGACGTCCTTGTGAACGTCCTCGTCTATTTCCACGTCCATTTCCAGAAGGACGTGAGGTGCTGTAACAAAACTTCTGAACTTCTTCAAGACTCAATGTTCCAGGACCTTCCAATACGGCAATCTTTGCTCCTACCAAACGTTCAATGGCTTTTAAATCACGATGTTGATCTGGAAGAACAAATGAAACGGCAAGTCCTTTATGCCCAGCACGACCTGTTCTTCCAATGCGGTGGACATAATCTTCATTTTGATCAGGAATATCATAGTTCACCACCAAAGAAATTTCTTTCACATCAATCCCCCGGGAAGCAACATCTGTAGCCACCATCACTCGACTCCTTCCATTTTTGAAGTTCTCTAGTGCACGACGGCGTTGATTCATACTGCGATTTGAATGTAATTCTTCTGTGCGACACCCAACACGATTCAACATCCGTGCCATTTTACTCGTTCCGTGCTTGGTACGACAAAAAACTAAAATAGGACCAGTTGTATGTTCAGATAATAATGTCTGGAGCAAGGGCAACTTGTTCGATGTCTCCACATAATAAACCCCTTGTTCAATATCTTTTGCACTTGTTCCTGAAGGAGCTACTTGCACACGAACAGGTTCACACATATATCCTTGTGCAATCTTTGCAATCTCTTCTGGAATCGTTGCAGAAAAAAGCAATGTTTGTCGTTCTTTTGGAACAGATTGTAATATCTGTTTAATCTGCGGAGCAAATCCCATATCAAGCATACGATCTGCTTCATCAAGAACAAGTAAACGAACTTTGTTCAATTTCACGGTACGTCGTTCAAGATGATCAATAAGACGTCCTGGAGTTGCCACGACAACATCTGGTTGACGCTTTAACTGACGTATTTGATTTTCCATGTTTGCTCCTCCAATAAGAAGAGCTGTTTTGAAGCCAAGAGTTTCTCCTACACGATCAATTTCCTCTCGCACCTGGCTCGCAAGTTCTCGTGTTGGAACCACAATCAACCCTGTTCCCTCTTGCCTAGAGAGAATCTCTAAAAGAGGTAAAGCAAACGCAAAAGTTTTTCCTGTTCCTGTTTGAGCAACACCAATCACGTCTTTTCCTTTCAAAATAAGAGGAATGGCTTTGATTTGAATTGGTGTTGGGAGAGTAATTTGAAGACGTGAAAGTATTTTGAGTATGTCCGCAGACAACCCAAGATGTGCGAAGCGCTCTTTGCACTCCTGATGATCCTGTTTCATAAAAAAGGGGTGAGGTGAACTCAAGCCCCTGTGGCATTTCATAAACAATGAAAGCCGATGTACAGGATTAAGTTCTCTTAGATGATCGGGGATCCAAGGATCGCCCGTTCGTACAACCCGCGAATACTAATGGAAAAAATGATTTCTGTCAACCATGTACTCTTAAAATAATGGTATTTTCTGCAAGAATGATAATGAATTCATTGACAAAAATCTCATTTTTTGTTATTCTTCCGTGTTCACTCAGGAGGAACCAACATGGCAAACACCCCTGCAACTCACCCCTGGATCGTGATTGCAAAAGTCCGAGTGGAACGTGGAGGCCGTTTTTCCGGTCTCTATCAAAGAGTTCTGCCTGGAACATCTGAATTGATCGAAACCACAGTCATGGCAACTTTCAATGAATTTTCTGAAGCAGAACAATATGCTTACCAACAAGCCGGCACGACAACGGCTTGTGAGCGTCGTCCTCTTGAAAGCGGAGGCATTGTGCTGACCCCTCGAGGGAAATCTCAATGTGTTTTCCTTGTTCTTTATTCCCTGAATACCTTCCTCACACTCTTCAGGGGAGAGTTTCGAGAAATTCGTCTTGATTAGTATCTGTCCTATGCGGACAGATTTTTCATTTATAAAACCATCAGATGTCCGACCTCAGAAAATCCATTGATGATTGGTAGATTATTCTTGCGAGCCAACACTTCAAGGACTTTTCGAGAATAATCACGAACGACACACAAATCGACAAACCGATCCATGGTATCAATGATATCTTCAAAGCTTTCACGAGGAGTCTGGTCTTGCGAGAGCCTGATCTTCTTGACGCCTGATTCTATTTTACGGCCACCCCTTAATGGGTGGTTTTTCTTTTTTTACAATCTCTTTAACAACTGATGGTTTTTGAAGAAATTTTCTCATGTACAAACTTTTTTAATTCTGAAATTCTTTTTTTAGACCACAGTAATTCAATCGTCCTCCACTCATCAGTTGTAAATGATCTAAAAAAATCTTCAATGGAAATACCGCTTTGTATCTCCATGGCGTGAGCTAATTTATGACAATCTTGACAAGGGGCTTCCAAATTTTCTTCTGTGTGTGGATTTTCTCTTGTCTGGCTACCTTTGAACGTTTCAAAATGTTTAATGTGATGTGGTGGTCTTACCCCCTCACAAGAATGTTGAGGTCTTCCAAAATCTCGATTCTTATCTCTTTCTACAACACCCATTGAAAGGGAATCTGGAATCCTACGACCATAATCACCATTCTCTAACATCCTTAACCTTGATTGTAATAACTGAAGTCTTCTTTGTTTATGATTTTTATCTTTACGAGGAAGTTTTTCTTTTAATTCTATCTGGAGAGAAGAAATTTCTTGCTCTAAATCTAACCTAATCCTTTGTTCATCGCCAGTAAGCTCTGTCGGTTGAACAAAGACATTTTCTGCTTCAAATAATCTCATTTCACTCATAGACATTTAAATCAAAGTCTGGATTGCTCACTTACGCTTTGAGCTGCCGGTGAATCAAACCCGCGCATCAATTCATAAAAAATGTGTAAATCCATATTATTTATTGATTAACCAACTCAAAAGACCTTTTTTACTAAAAGTTCATCTCTTTGTTGCAACAAGATTAAGGACTTCTTTCGTAGAAAGTTTTTTTGGCCAAAGCATTGCTCCTTTTGCATCAAAAATAGGGATCGCATCCTCTGGAAAATTCGCAAAACCTAGCTTTAACGCTCGTACGACTTCATGTAAATAAATATCCGTAGCGTCAGAAGATATATGATCTGTCATAATCACTACGGCATGTATTTTACTGAGTGGTATGGTTGTTTCATTGCTTCTGGATGGAATAAAAAGAACCAACTTGGTGAAGGAGAAGAATTATCAAATATACCCACTGGGTTTCCCCCCTCCTCAATGATACGAAAAAATTTGTTTAGATCGTCTTCCAAACCAATCTCCTTTTGTGGATAGCCACTTTCTTTTTCTATTTGTTCTTGTGTTCGAAAATCTGAAAACATAGTTAGTCATAATTATTACGAAGATATTTAATATGTCTACTAAAATACTATTATCTTTCGTTGATATGCAATGAAAAGATCATTTTTTATTAAGCTCATTGATAAGATCGACGTACCAAGAGGTAAGCTCGTACATTGCTACACTCACTTCCTGCTCTTGTTTATTACCTTCAGTCATTAAGCGATAGTACGCTTCATCTACTTTTCCTGGTAGCAACAGCGTATCATTATATGCTTTTTGAAATTTTTTTCCTGGAAATCGTCGTGTATACCTAAATGCAAATCCTTTTGCATAGGCACGCATTTCGCCTGGAATCGAAAGGTATTCAAATAACTGCTTTTTATCTTCGCCTCCTGAAAGTTCATCACCACCCTTTTGAAGAATATGTTCGAGTTCATGAAAAATGTAGAGGCCTATTCGCTCAAGATCAGTATCCAAAGACCCAGGCCCGTTTTCCAATAATTGTTGAATTCCAATGCGTACGATGATCTTTCCTAGTTTTAAACTACTTGGTCCCATGTCTGCATTTTTTGTAAACGGTCTGATACTAAGAAAGATGTGTGCATACGATGGATTGAGTGCACCAAGTTGAAACTCCGGCGCTATGCTTCTCCCATCATTTTCTGGCCATAATTTTTTAAGTGCTTGCGAAAAATGTTTTGCCCTTTCATTACGATCCATATCCTTAAAACCATCAATTTGTCGGCATGCCATTTCAAAACGACTTATAACTTCAAGCGCCACTTGTGTATTTAGTCGCTCCGATTCTTGTTCTTTTTTTAATTCGCGTAAATGGATAGATTCAGTATTAGGGTCTATTTCTGTTTGTTCTTGATGTACACCAATAACATGTGGACATTTTGGACTATGCTCACCAGTGTGCAAAAGGTAACCACATCCTGCACATGTATATGATTCTGTTTCCATATAAAAACAGTATAAATGTATATTTACTAATTTTCCATAATACTCTTTAAAGATGTGTATTCCTACTTCGTGAATCACTCGCTCTCTCTAACATTGAGCTCTTTGTAATCAATTATCTGAATCACCAAAATGCACTCACCGTCTGAAGTTGGTGGTTTATAAAGTAACAAAAAAACCGCACAGAAAAATCTGTCCGGTTTTATTGGCAGGGGTGGCAGGAATCGAACCTACGACAAGGGTTTTGGAGACCCTTGTGATACCACTTCACCACACCCCCTCATTTCAAACCTAATCTTTTAAGAAGAGCGCTGTAGGCAGAACCAAAATGTTTTAATTGCTTCTCCCGTTGCCTAGCACTCATCTCACAAGAATAGGCTTCAAAATAAATAAGTTGTAAAGGTGTTCTATTTCTTGTTGATGCCACAAATCCTGATTGATGATCCTGAACGCGATGTTTTAGATCTGCTGTATAACCAATGTAATATCCTTGATCTTTTATACTTTTCAACAAATAAACACAATACATAACTGATGACTATGGCAGGAATCGCCCCGCCCTTCGCGAAGGGCGGGGTTGGAGACCCTTGTGATATGTACCCCGCCTCTCGTGAGAGGCGGTGGCCACTTCACCACACCCCCATGTATCAACGGCATTATACACAAATCGTAAAAAAATCAAAATAACCCGTAACCTCAAATACTTGCTTATGATACACTATAAATCTATGAAGAAAATTCTTTTGAGCTCTGCGGGTTTTGAAAATCCTCACATTGGTCAACTTTTTTTGAAATTAATTAGAAAACCTGTAGAAAATATTCGGATTCTCTTTGTTCCTACTGCAGCCATTACCCCTGAAGAATTATTTTATATAGAGAAATCAAAACAAGAACTTTTCCAAATGGGCATCAAGGAAGAACAACTACACATCTTGACTCTCGACTCTCCCGTTGATGAAAAAGAGATCGCACGAAGTGATGTTCTTTATGTCTGTGGTGGCAACACCTTCCATCTCCTTCAAATAATTCGAGAAACAAACTTTACTCAGTTCATCAAAAAATTTATTGCGCAAGGAAAGTTATATTTTGGTGTCAGTGCAGGAAGCATCATCTTAGGTCCAAGTATTGAAATCGCTGTCCCTTTTGATGAGAACAAAGAAAAGATGGATAACTTTACTGGCCTTGGTCTAATTCAAGATGTTCTCTCTCCCCACTTTGTTCCAGAAGAGAAAAAACTTATAGATGAGTATCGTGCAAAATTACCTTATCCCATTACTCCTTTAACAGATCAACAGGCTTTTCTTGTCACTGATGAAGAATCAAAAATTGTAGAATAATTAAAACCATCTGCATGTAGCGGATGGTTTTTTGATACAACTTCTTTCCGACTCTAAGATGTCTCTAATTCTGGAACTTGATCTCTTGTATGGAGTCCTCTGAACCTTCCACTAAAATAAATCGTTCCGGGACTGATGCCATTCTCTTTCATCCTTTGAATATAACGATCAATGAATCCTTCTTCTGTAATATCAAAAAGATTCACTTTTATTCCTTTCCCTCCAAGACGTGCTGCGAACTCTAAAGAAGACTTTGTAGCACAGAGAGCTTCTACAAGAGCCTCTTTATGTTGTTCAATGATCACTCCCAAAATAGGAATCTGACAAAGTTTTTCCACAATTTTTGTAATTGGTGGCTCAAGTGCCATAATATTCACACTACACTTTTGTAGCACACGTGCCATAATCTCCATTTCCCCTTGTGCATTTTTAATAGGCTCTTCGCTATAAGGAACTGTATGCCTCCCAATTAAATCTTCCTCTTTTGCACGAACACGTTCTATCGTCTTACTCCAATGTTCATTCCCTTGGAGAACGGTTGCATCGGAAATATTTTCTGCCCCAACTCCTTGAACAGTATTCGCACGCCATTTTGCAAATAGGGTTCCAACCTCTCCGAACAGCCGTGTGCCAGAAGGAATATTTTCAATGGTCTCAATCACCCAGCGTGGAATCCCTCGAATTACTGGAAAATAACTCATACTATAGGCAAGAGTAGGATCTTTTTCATACAAATATTGCAAACTTTGGGGAAGCCAAGAAACAATCACCACACGATGTTCCATTTTGTATTGATGAATCAAATCTAACATCTCATCCAAAGCTGATTCGTCAAAATCCTTAATGTCAATATTCAATTTTGTTGAAATGTTTCCTTTTTCCTGAACCAACCGAAACATCCTCTCAAGTGTACAAATTTTCTCTCCTCCTTTATAACGAATTTCAGACAATTCTTCTGAAGTGAGATCACGCACATGCTCTGGCCGTTGGCAAGATTCCCCAAGTGTTGCATTGTGATGAATGATCCATTTTTTATCCTTAGAAAGACGCACATCAATTTCCCCCTCTGAAATATTTTCTAAAAAAGCATTTCCAATTGATTCTTCTGAAGCCTCATCTTTCCCAAATCCACGAAAACGGTGTGCAAGAACGGGACGTTCACGATTTTCTGAAAGCACTCGAAGGGCTAATTCGATTTCTGCCTCAAGAATACGACCTACTATCTCACTTCCTCCTTCAAGAGCAAAAGCTGTTTTTGCTTCTGTTCCTAGAGCTTGATAAATTTCTTGAAAAGTCTCTGCTTCTTCTTCCAAAATACTTGGAGAAAAAATCTGTTCAGGTGACCTTTCTAGTATTTCTAACATCTTTGGAAGAACAAGACGAAAATCTTCTTTGACTCCTTCCCCAATTCCCGAACGTTCACAATACGCATCAAAAGCTTCGGGACTTTGTAAAAACTGAAACTTATCTCTCAGAATCGCTGTCAGACGATCTTGTTCTAAAATAATCTCACGTACACGCATGTACTCCTGTTTTAGCTCCCCCTCTATTTCTGGATTAAATGACTTTGTAAGATCAACATTCTTCCCTCTTTGTACATGTGTTTGCCTTATTTCTTCCGGAGAAGCCCCTCGCTTAGAGGAAAATAATGGTTTCCCTTCTTTCATAATATTTTTTTATAAAACCCTGTTCAGAACCGTATCGTATCATGTGATTTTCTGTTCTCAAAAAACAAAGTGGATAGCGTTCTTTCGTTTTTTGAAATTGCTTTTCTTTTTATCTGATAATATGATAGAAGCATAAAAACATTCTATGAAATATTTTCTTCTTTCCTTGATTGGCTTGCTTGCTCTGTTGCTAATCATAAGTCTTCCGTCAAAATCCACTGTTCCTCAGCAAGAACAACCTCCTTTACAACTCACCTACCTGGCAGATGATTTTTCTGTGTATCTCACCCCCAATCAAACTATTTCTTCTCCTCTTACGATCACGGGTCAAGCTCGTGGTAGCTGGTTTTTTGAAGCCACAGCTCCGGTTGTGCTTGTTGACTGGGACGGACTCATTATCGCCCAAGGATACATCCAAACCACAGAAGATTGGATGACCACAGAGTTTGTTCCTTTTGAAGGAACTCTTGAGTTTGAGATTCCTTCTTACAAAAATAACGGTGCCATTATTTTCCACAATGATAATCCTTCAGGGCTCCCCGAACACGATCGTGCGGTTGAGATTCCTATATTTTATGAATCTTCTTCTTTTTGAAACCTCTTATCTTAATATCATTGATCAAGCCACAGAATCTCACAAACCTATTATGAGATTATTTGTAAGAAGCTAGTCGGGACTAAAGTCCCTGAGAAATAAATTAAGTTTTCTCAGCCACTTTAGTGGCGTGGTTAAACTCAGCGGGACTAAAGTCCCTGAGAAATAAATTAAGTTTTCTCAGCCACTTTAGTGGCGTGGTTAAACTCAGCGGGACTAAAGTCCCTGAGAAATAAATTAAGTTTTCTCAGCCACTTTAGTGGCGGGGTTAAACTCAACAGGACTGTCCCTAAGAAATGAATATAGAATGGGACTAAAGTCCCTAAGAAATAAGACAGGACTAAAGTCCCTAAGAAAATGGCTCTTCTCAGCCATTACGGGTCTGACTCTCATCAATACGGCAACAAATGTCATTCTTACAAAACCAGTTATCACAGAAGTAGTCTTCCGGAATCTTACTGATCAAGAAATTCAATCCTATATTGCGACTGGAGAACCACTTGATAAAGCAGGAGCCTGTGGTATTCAAGGGCTTGGAGCAACTTTTGTAAAAGAAATACATGGAGACTATTATAACGTTATGGGCCTGCCTCTTAGCACATTAGTTGAATCACTTAAAGAAATCTCATAATTCAATCCCCCACTTTATGTGAGGGATTTTTCATTGACAGAATAATAAAATTTGATACGGTGCCTTTGCCAAAACCAAGGAGACACTATGAAGGTCGGTGTTGATTTCGGCAGTTCTTACATAAAAGTCTTTGTTCTTCATGAGAACGGTGAGCAGGAATACAAGGTCTTCGATGTCGCCAAAGTAAATGCCTTGATTGACTATCTGATTGCCTTGAAACCCAAACGTGTGGGATATGTTGGTGCAGGATTCGAGAGGATTCGCGCGCAAATGGAACCTGTGATGAAGACCTTAACGTTCATTCCTTTTCCTGGTGCAGATCCTATCGATGCAGAAGTCCTTGCCCAAGTAAGGGGAGCACGTTATCAATTGTTTCTTAACCCCCTCAATGAGACAGGTTTGAGATTCTCTGGAGATGACGCCGTTGTTGTTTCAATTGGATCAGGAGTTTCTTATACCGTTTCTGGTACAAGAATTGTCCGCAGTCTGATCGGAAATGCCCTTGGAGGATCTACACTTTTTTGGATAGCATTCCAGATGCTTCCTTGGGGAGAGCTTGATCTTGTCTCTGCTCTTGCTGATGAAAATGGTCAAGACTCGACCATGGGTACAGCAGATTTGTATGTAAAAGATCTTCTTCCTGCTACGAAAGATCTAGCTATTGGCAAGTTTGTTGCTTCACACTTTGGAAAGAGAAATGCTTCTTCTACTCCGGAACAATGGCGTTCAGTGGTTGATCTGCTTGTGATCGGTATTGTGAAAGATTTGATGGATAGTCAAGCTCTTGCAAATGCGATTGAACAAGCAACAGGTTCCCGAAAACCGATTCAAGACATTATTGCTATCGGTGGAACTCTTGAATACATTCCTTGTGTGAAAGAAAGGCTTACTGCGTGGTGTGCCCTGATTGGCATGCGTGTACATATACCAAAACACCCCGGACATGCCGGGGCGATTGGAGCAGCTCTTTTTCTTGACTAGTCGCTGATAAAGCGACTTTTTTATTTTAAGAAAGAAAGTTTTCTCAACAACTAAGGATTCTTTGATGAAATAAACTTATATAACTTATCTCCTCTTCGTACGCGTTCGGGGACTTCAAAGGTTACAACATCTCCCTGCTTTGCTTGCACACTCTTTTTTTCTTCAATCAACATTCCTTTCAAAATAAAACGAAGTACTCCTGTTTGTTCCCCTGTAACAAGGCAAGAATCTGTCTCCTGTAAATCCGTGGCTTGAATCTTCACTTCAGCAACGGAAATTTTTGGATAATACTTTTCTACGACTCCAACAAATTCGCGCTTTTGTGTGGCTTTTGAATTCGCTCCATGGCTCCAGTATTTGAAGGCTTGTCCATGATAAAACCCTTCACTCATCCATCGATGATAAACCGTTCCAAGTCGCTGATTCCAATCCTCAATCTTTTCTTTGTTGTATGTTCCTTGTTCTATAGCCTTAATGGCTTCTCGATAACAGCGCACCACTTCGTCAACATATTCAGGGGCTCTTCCCCTTCCTTCAATCTTTAAAGAAATCACTCCTGAATCCAAAATTTCATCAAGCATTCCGATCGTGCACAAATCTTGTGGACTCATCACATATTCATTTTCAATATTCAACTGTTTACCCGTGGCTTTATCTGTCACCGTATAGGCACGACGACAAGGCTGACTACACTCTCCGCAATTTGCCGATGTATTGAAAAGAAAAAGACTCATGCCACAGCGACCGCTCACAGAAACACACATGGCTCCATGAACAAAAATCTCAATCTCGACCAATCGTCCGCTTGGTCCACGCACATGATCTTTTTTAATCTTTTGTGTGAGGGCTTTGATTTGTTCAAGGGTCAATTCTCTGGCAAGCACTAAGCGATCTGCCCACTTTGCAAAAAATTTCACTGCCTCGATATTTGAAATGGAGTGTTGTGTAGAGATGTGGACTTCAACCCCTTGTTCACGTGCATAAGAAAGCACAGAAAGATCAAAGGTAATGATAGCGTCAATGCCACTTTCTTTTACCGCATCAACAATAATTTTCATTTTATCGAGATCTCGATCGTAAACCAATGTATTGAGAGCCAGATAGCATTTGATGTTTGCCTCATGACAACGGCGCGCAATCTCTTTCAAATCTTCTAATTGAAAAGGAGCTGCCGTCTTTGCACGCATATTAAAACCTTCAAGACCAAAATAGACGGCATTGCAACCGGCATGGATAGCGGCTTGCAATGCTTCATAAGATCCTGCGGGAGCAAGAAGTTCTAAATGTTCAAATAGTTGTTTCATATAAATGATAAATCGCCTGGCACTATAACGAAAAAAACTCAATGATTCAAGGATTGGGGAAAAGAGGAGGCTCTATGTCAAACAAGGTGATGCTTCATGAACGATACAAGCTGAACAAAGGGAATAAAAGCGAGCATCATCTTTGTAATGTAGTTATCTTTGTTACGGAATCCGTAAGAGATCCTCTTGAGGAGT
>Ga0209417_1006236_pt1 | contig 12389 bp, 7 predicted proteins | sample RifGroF2_FD_184002 | JGI IMG/M metagenome (GOLD analysis project Ga0209417, IMG submission 184002) | Groundwater microbial communities from Rifle, Colorado, USA - Groundwater F2 (SPAdes) (version 2) | ecosystem: Environmental > Aquatic > Deep subsurface > Groundwater | place: Rifle, Colorado... | reverse complement strand
TATTTTCTTTTTTGGCTGCATAAAACGCTCCGTGTTTTGCAAGATAATTGATGGATACAAGAATTATCCTGCAATTTAGCGCGAGCATTTAATTTTGCAAGCCCTTATTTGTAAAAAAGTTAAATTATTTTTCAGGGACAACTATTTTAACATAACCCAATTAAATATAAAAGGTTGCAAGTAAAAATGATTGTTTTCGATTCCCAGTCGGCTATAACCAACAGCCTTATTAGGTGCACCTTCGCACATAAAGGACCAACCAAAGAGTTAGACTCTCTCGTTTCTTTACTATTCCAGCACGATTTTTAACTGTCTTGATACCCTTTTCAAGGGCACATTTTAAGGGCACCTGAAAGCGGGTTGCCTGTCGAGAACAAGGGTATTGTAGCGGAAACTGGCAGGTTTCACAATGGCTTGGTTCTCAGATTTATGAATTGACAGCGATTTTTCGATAAACTCCGTTTTGGCAACTTCAAGAGTCACAGCTAGTCCATACGGTAACAAAAGCAAAACTATATTAGATGAAATATCTATAATCAAACTCTCTCTTGCCTCTCTGTTCAATTAACTTGCCAATCCTTGCTATGTCATTGGATGACGAAATTGTTGCTGGAAGTTGAGAATACATATTGAAAGAGTTCCAGTTCATTTTAGTCAGCCCTAAAATTTCATTTGCGATCTGCTCTAAACTTCCTTTGCCATAGTGTTTAATTATTCTTAGAGGCTTGGGGATATATCTTCCTCCTGGATAAAAATTATACCTTGGATTTCTGACAGACGGTACAACCCCATGTGCCCATAATAATGCTTCTTTTGAATTTAATTGAATGCAAGTACCCCTTGATACAGAGAAGCCGTCTATATGAGTTTTGCCATTTTGTATTTTACTTGCAACATAGCGTATGTCGCCTTCAAGATTAATTTCAACTAAATCTATCGATTCAATCTTTTTGTTATCGTAGAGGCTATCAAGAATTCCTTGTTTTTCCTCTTCTGTAAAAAAAGTTCTTTTATGAACTACGATCCTTTTAGGCAGTTCGTTCATTGATTCGTAAAAAAGGTTGATAATGTTTCGACCAAATTCATAGGCATCATCATAACACAAATGTGGTTTTTTGTGTCTCCATTGAATTTTGTCGTTACTTATTTTGGACAACTTATATTTCAATCCTTCTCCTGTAGAACTATATATGTGACTGCATCCCAATACAATGTGGCCATCGTTATTCTTTTCACTGTCGAGACTATAACCCAATCCTGCAAATGCAGTTGACGTGTCGACATTTGCCAAAATCCAAGGGGTTCTTAATGATTTTACATAATATGATAGTGAAAGCCACCAGTTTATTTGGCAGCTTTGTACATCATCATTGATGGTTTTTTCTCTTATGAGTTGCGACATAATGCCCTTTTCTACACAGAAGGCTTTGATGTAATCATGCAAGTCATATGATTCTCCATCTATGTTGTAGCTTGTAAAGTACTCCCACCTCTGAGGGATATAGATAACAACAATTTTACAATTTCCTGATGTCTCAATTTTACTTATATTATCGCAAATATGTTTTTTAATCTCATGGGCAATTTTCTTAGGGTCTTTTCCTATTGGTTCAGGAATATTTACCCAACTAACATCGTTTGGAGTTGGAATATTTAAACTTATCCCATAAGTATTGTAGAACCCCTTGAAGTCTATAACATACTGATCTTGGGGATTGGGGTTTGGGATTTCGGTGTTCTGTAGCCGCAAAAAAACGCATAAATTAGGAGAATCTTTCGATGGCGAAATAACTCCCAAATTAATTGAATCTCCAAGGAAAATATTCAGACCTGTTTCGTATGGTCGGTTTTCCAGCAATCCGCGCATTGGATGGAAGTCAGTAACGATTCTATTGCCATTTCTTGTCGAAAATGCAAGGCTTGGCTCTATGAATTGTACCCCCTTCAATTTTAGCAATGTCTTTGGCACATTGTGGCTATTTGAATATCTATTATTTAAATCACAAATTTCGGTAAAGAACGGAGCTTTGCTAATTACAAATTTGAATCCTGTACCAGAATTAGGAGGAAACTCATATTTATCCTGGGTAAGTAGCCTTTTTCTCCACATATCCACGTAATCATTGAATTGGCTATTCCAAATCTTATGATAAAAATTCAATCCAATCTGTTGCTTTGTCAAAGTGTCAACATCATTGTTTTTCAAGGTAAAGCACGGATTTAATGTTAAATAAAAACGGCCATCTATTACTTCTAATGAGAATTTTATGGCATCAAAAACTGTCTGACCAAGAATGATCTTATGCTGTTTCTCTGGCCATATAACATTCTCATGATCTGTTTCCAATTTATATATTAATGAAAACATCTTACAGATAGTTGCCAGTATCAACCTTTTTGTCGCAGAATTATGGATTTTTATATTTGCCAGAGGCTTTCGTGAAATATCTCCTTTGATTATATCCTTGAAAATATCCTTTATGGTTTCCAATGTTCCAAACGCCCAAATCTGTCTTTCGTATGGCACGGCTGATATATTATTCCTCGATAACGTTCTATCTTTTATAAATTGCCAAGGTTTTTCTGGAATCGTGGCATCAAAAACAAAAACTTCTTCGGGAAAATCAATCTGAAAACAGTTACTTTTTACTACCTTATTAATTATTACAGGCTTCAAGTCAAAGCGACATGTGGCATCGTTCTTATTTACATTCTGTTGTAATGCTAGCAATTCTTGTTTAAGCTGGTCATTACCTTCAATAACCAGCTTTGTAAGATTTAATAATGTTGTATCAAAACCATCAGTAGGCACATAAAACGCCTTTCTGTTCTTATTTGCATGATTCAATAAATCTGCAACTTCTGGGGAAATATTATCTCCATAGCCACACCAAAAGAGCATTCCACCACCATCTCGCGAATAGGCATCCTTTAATGTTTTCATAAGAGATGAATCTCTTCCGCTATAACCAACGACAATCAAATGTTTGTCTTGTACATATTCAATTAGTTTTTGTCTAAATGTATCGTCTTGATTTTGCAACTCTTTGTCTGTGTTTTTGAGTTCACCATATTTAAAATCTCCATGCAATTTAACAACAGGAAGCTCGTGTCGATTTTGATTCCTCCGACTTAATCTCTGAACGGAATCTAAAGTTATTTCTATTGCCTGTATGCTGCCTTGGACACAAGCAGTCATTACTAAATCATCAATATTTGTCGTCCAAACAGAATCAAGAAGCCCCTGTTTCATTAAGAGGGGAATAGTTCGATATCCAATAGCTGGAGTTTTATCTGAACATATTTTCTGAAAATATTGTCTTCTATGTTCCTCTATTGGAAAACATTTTTGAGCGTAAAATGAATATTCCTCTGTGCTGCCTAATTCTATGTACTCGCCCTGATTATTCAACCAGTTTTGAATAACATTTTGAACTTTGGGATTTCTATAATTCTCTATCCAACTTTGCGTAGCAACATTGTTGCTTTGGTAGATAGTTTTTTTCCATTCCCAAATACAATCTTCTGCAGATGGGATGTTTGAACTTATCGAACAGCCTGCCCCAAGAAGTAAAGCATAGGTGTCGTTTTTGCTAATAGCAACTGCTCTTAAAAATTCGTCAAATTTTAGTTTTTTGTCCACAGTACTACCTTTATTTCAAACGATTACTAAAGTGTCATAGATTGCTATAAATTACCTATATATATTTTGATCTTAAAATTTTGTTTATTTTATCACTTTAATGCTCACAATCAACGGATAATCCGTTTTTGCGATAAATTTATCATTATGCTAAGCAAACCCCATTATGTACAATGCTTGCTCTTTAAGAATGAGCCTACAACAATAATGAATATGTCTAATTACTGATGTGTACGACATTATTTAGTTCTCAGCGAAGCCTCTACCTCATCAATAAATGTTGAACGTCCATTGTTAAATCGCCTACCATATTGATTCATACTCCAGCCGGAATACAAGAGATGTACTTCGTGCCGGGCACGGGTGAGGCCAACATAAAATTTACGCCTTTCTTCCTTTAAAACCTCTCCGGATACACTCCTGAAATTAGGTATTCTGCCTTGCTCAAGACCAATCATAATCACAACATCATATTCCAATCCTTTGGCAGAATGTAGTGTTGTTAAGGTCAGATGGTCTGGTGAGCCACCTTGGCCACCAAAAAAAGCAACAGTAGCCGCTTTCATTGGGCCATATTTCGAAGAAACATTGGAAAGATTGTCTACTTTATCTTTGTCGTCTCGTAAGCGTAGTTCGTTATCTATGGCATCTCTTAGGCCTTGTTTTTGGAATTCAGATAACCAATCATATAATAACGTATTCGGATTTCTATGATTATAGAGGAAACTTACCAATTGCACACGAGCATATCTGTGTTTTTCAGGTGAATCTAATCGTTCATTAAAAGCAATCCATCGATTTATTAACTCCGATAATCTGACAGTTCCATTTTTCCAAGCTCCTGCACACCATGCAGCACAATCCTCTAGCCAATAAGTAACTGGAGATGGCTGGTACGGGTTGTTTCCATCTACTCGAATAAACTGCCATTTCTTCTGTTCAACTGCATTGGCGATAATATCGCCATCATTTTTATCGAGATACAAAATTGCTATATCGCCCAGTTTTCGTTCTTTACGACGTCCAAGCGCCTCTGGGATAATTATATCACAAACGTGCTCGGCCTGATCCGCAAGGCCATTATGACATTCTTTTATATAAACGATGCCGGGGTCGTTATGGCCTGATTTAAAATCACGTGTTTCTGCCAAGGCGGCCTTTGATGCCTGAATAATCTGTGAACCACAGCGGTAATTTAGTTTAAGCTGAATCGATTCGACTTCTTTTCGTTTGGCAAGATTGTGCAATAACTCAGGATTGGCACCAGTAAACCCATAAATAGATTGGTCTGGATCACCAACTGCTAGTAGTCGTATCCCACTCTGAAAGCAAAGGCATTGTACTAACTGATCCAGTGGATGGCCTAAGTCTTGATATTCATCTACCACAAGAATTGGAAATCGGGCTGCAATGGCTTTTCGCACCCATTTATATTCTCTTATAAGACAAAGGCCAATCAAAAACATACTGTCGAAGTCGACAAGTCCTTTTTTGTCTAGTATGCCTTCATAGGCCTCAATTACCTGCGCGGCCTCCTCGTCCTTCGTTCGCCACTCTTTTGACTTCCTATCCAAGATCGTTCGGCGGTATACGTCAAATCGGATATCCCAGCGATTGTCAGTTCCAATTGTTTTTCCTAACGCTTCTTGTTGAATTAAATTTATTTCCGCCATTGATGCCACTGTAATTGGATATGCTTTGGGAAGTTTTGCTAATTGTGCATAAGGAAGTATAATGTGCTTCAAACAAAATCCATGCAGAGTACCAATGGATGTTCTGTACCCATCATCAATCCCCAGTACTTTGAGCCGCCGTTTTAGTTCTCTGGCGCATTGGTTGTTATAGGTGATGCAGGCAATTCCTCTTGGGGCTTTTATGTCTTCAGCCAGCATTCGAGCCATTTTTATTGTCAGGGTTTTTGTTTTCCCACTTCCCGGCCCAGCCAACATAACACAATGTCTGGTAGAATTGTATGCTGCCCATTGTCCATCATTACTTTTTAGTTCTTCAGCCTGAAGTATGTATGACGGCTTATGCTTGTGAGCATTTATCGACGACATATTTAATTCCCTTCAGGATGTATTCAGGACAATCTTTTTTGCCAGAAGCCTCGATGATACTTGCCAAGCGTTGTGCAAAGCGACCCTTGCTAACAGAATTGATATCCTTAAGCATTTTGTCTGTATCCCAGTTTTTTTCCCCAACTGCCCAAAATGCTTTTGCTCGCATTTTTATTGCCTCAGAGTCTGCCAACTCCGATATTGCCTGAGTGATTTCTCCGTACAGGTTGCCAAAAAATAAGTCTACTTCCAGCGTTTCTTTGTTTAAAAACACACCGTATTTTTCGCCAATCTCACAATTATTAGTAGCATCTTGATCCTGTAAAATTTTAGATTTAGTGAGCATATCAATAACTCGTTTTGGCCCCAGAGGTTCGCGGTCCTTTCCATCTTTAGGCTTACGAGGATCAAAGTCTGTTAGCACTGCAATTGGTAAATCAATACCATTGGAGCCTAAAAGCATAAGGTAGGGATAAAAATTAGTACCCGAAATCGAACAAATCGCGATTCCCAATTCATCCAGATCATAGCCATTGTTTTTTGCAAGTACTGGTAATAAGAAACGCTCTGCATCGCCTTCAACAAGAATAATCCCTCTGGCGAATAATACTTCGCCACGGTTTACATCCAGATATCTTTCCATATCGGCCACATCAGAAGGATCAAGTTCTATTGCGGCAGTTGAAACAGCTTCGGTCGCATTGCCAGTCTTATTTGGGCGGAGTAATACTATGTCTTTCAGTGGTGTTACGCTGGCGATATGTGGTGAATGTGTTGTCATCAAGACGGTGGCTGATGGCTTGGTTGTTGCGGCTTTAGTGTAACCACGAGGTTTGAGATAATTTCTAAAAATAATTCTTTGAAGATTAGGGTGGAGATGTGCCTCTGGTTCCTCAATTGCCCAGAAAGTGTGGTCTCTATCACCTTCTGCTACTAGTTGCTCATATTCCAACGCTTTCAATGCAAAATAAAGCAGATTAGCAGAACCTAGACTCGCATCATTAATGCCACGCTTTCCACCATCAATATAAACACGCAAAGCGCGTATCAATTTATCTGCATCTGTAGGTGAAAATCGCAGTGTGGTCTCGAGCGATTGATTTGTACCCATCATTGTAACGAGCTTCTTTTCAATTGCATCGGCAACAGCTTTGATTTCTTTGACTTCAGTAAGCTCTTCTGTTGATTTATTAACTTTTTCGGCTAATTCCTCAAGTTTATCCGCCTCTATTTCCCCTGCAACCCGATCAAGTAAAGGTCGAAGCGGTGATCGTGTCCATCGCAATAAATCACCTTCGCAATCTCTCATTGCTGGGAAAAGATCCATAGGCAATCGTTGTCTTACTTGATAACCGACAGGGTTATCGGGGCGGCCACCGCCGTAGATTATAAATTCATAATCGGAATCTTTCTTCGGATTGCCTTTAAGTCCCGGAACGGTTCTCCATTCGTAAGTTAGACGAGATATCATTGGTTCAGGCTCAATAAGATGTTCTGCCAGAAGTGCCAGATGGTTTTCATTGTCTTCAAAATCAGCAATATCCACAGAAATAACTATGCAATCATCTTTGCTAAGTGGTTTTGATGATCCGTCGTCCGCTTTAATTAGCCCATCCCAAAAATCTTCCCTGCGAAGTTTACGAGCTGAATCAGGCAGAGATGGATCAAGTATTAGCCTTAGAGCGTATAGAAGGTTTGATTTGCCAATTTTATTTTTACCAACAATTACCGCGTTGTCGCCAAGTTCAATATCAACATTGGCAAAGTTTCTAAAATTTTTGATTTGTATTCTCGATATTCGCACTGGCGTTCCTTTATTTGAGTCGAACTATAAATACGCCGAAAGACATTAACCAATCCACAATTCCTAACACTGGAGCTATTTTATCACTTTAATGCTCACAATCAATGGATAATCCGGTTTTTTGCAGTAAATTTATCATTATGCTAAGCAAGGCCATCAGGGGTACTGCTTACCTTTTAAGAAGGACTTACTTTGCTATCATCCAAGAATAGTCAGACAGACTCTCGCTTTCTGCTGAATCCGCACGAGATACAATTGGCACAAATATGTTTGGGGTTGCAAATCGACTACTATTAGTAAATTTCTAATAGCTTATTCGTGCTTCTGCCAACTTCCGGAATGAACGAGAAAGTCCTTGTTCAATTTCATTCAAAAGCTCTTGAAACAGAAATTGCATCACCTTTAGCTGTGGCAATGTTGCGCCATCTGAATAAAATACTCTCCGTGTTTGGTTTGGAACAAATAAACCTAAACGTTTTTCGTCGTTGCTAATCAAGTCTATAAGAAACCGGTTGCAGTTTTGCATTAATAACAATTCCTGTCCCTTTACGCAATTTAGCGAATGATCATCCATATTATAGATGACAGCGCAAATATCATAACTTGAAAGAACATCTTTGCGGCCAGAATCACATTTTAATGATTTCAACAATCTGACCATTTTACGATAGTTTCCCTTACAGTTGTCATCTTTTAAATCTATCAACGCATTGTGTAAAAATGGTTTATTACCTATAGTTGTTGATATATTTATATCTAAAACCTGAATACCTTTGTAATAATTATATCCTGTTCTGGTATAATCCTTCGTATGCCACTAATTACAAATAACCATATCAATTTTTCTTTTTAAACTCCCGCCGGATAGGCTCACGCTTTTTGCCCCAGTTTTGTCAATGTCGGCTTCTGGAAAAGCATTTTCAACGATTGGTTAAAGAGTTTTTTTCTTTAACACAAACAGTGAATATGCTATACTAAAAATATAACGGTTCAGAAAAGGTGTGTTTTCTGAACTCATTTTTATTGCCATTTCAAAATTTTCCCTCAAAAAATCGTCAATACAATCAAATTTTCGCCTTTTTTCAATTTCCAACCTGCCTAATCCCTGCCTTTTCTCGTAGAGGTCATCTTTAAGACCTGCCATCCTCTATGTCGTCGTATCTTATTGACCATAAAGTATTTAAGCTCAATAAATCTTCTTCCGTGAGTTCATATTTCACACCAAATATGAAAGGAGCGGTATGTTTAAAAAAGAATGACCACCAATCGTTGGGAGCTTGATCCCAATAAGTTCCTGTCCAAGGAAGATGCGAGCCGGTTACAGGCAGTCGCCAGAAAACAAACTGAATCGGGAGAGCATGTCACTATCAGGGATCACTTCATTATTTGTCTTGGACTGGCGACTGGCCTGAGAGTGATGGAAATTGCCGCACTCAAATGCAGCGATCTTGGCCTGGAAGATACCATCCCATCACTTGTGGTAGTACACGGAAAAGGCAAAAAGAAACGAAGAGTCTTTATTAATGGCTCCTTCAAAAAATAGTGTAAAGATTTTTTGGTCTGGAAACAGCATATCGGTGAATCTACAGAACCAGATCAACCATTATTGTTATCCAGCAGCACAGGAGGACATTTGACAACGCGAGCAATACAAAAAGCGTTTAAGAGATGCGCCAGAAGAGCCGGTTTGTTATCGCACTATTCGATTCATTGCCTTCGTCACACTTATGCGTGTTTTCTGTTAAAGGCCAGCAACTGGAATCTTCGTCTTGTTCAGAAACAACTGGGCCATTCAAAAATCACAACGACACAAATTTACGCGGATGTAATGATGCCGGAGATAAAAAAGGCGTTGGATAAGCTTTACATGTAAAAACTTATATTGGAGACGAGGCAATGAAGGAAACTTCAGATTTGTGTGATAGAACAAGATTGGCAAGAGTTATAGCGACCATTTTGACAGTTTTGGTTTCCACAGATGTGGTAGTGGGAGGTAATATCGAGATAGTTCGTTCAGGTGTGGCGGTTAGCAAATGGGACAATTCAGTTGTTGCCGGTAATGCGGCAAATTCTGACTGGTCTGAAGATGGTGGGATAGAAATAGATCCATCGTGGATTACCAGCGGCACAAAAGCGACATATAAATTTCTTATTCCGGAAACAACATTGCCGGGAGGCATAATAAATCTTCAGGTTAGAATTTATGGAAAAGGCAAAAATGGAACATTGGAACCATCTCTATATGCAGGTCCAGAAAATAATCGAATCGAATTAGACAGTTCTTTACCAGAAGCAGAAGGAGAAACCATCGCTTATTCAATTCCTCTCTCTTGTCTGGTTGAAGCAGAAGGCAGTATTCCAGGAAATTGGCTCGATATTACTTTAGATTTTGGCTATCTGGACTGGTACGATGTTAAGTATGTAAAAGTTGAATATTCGGTTTCTGGAGTGGAGCAGGAGCCGCTGGAATACTATCAGAGTATTTTAAATGCATCACAAACACTTTGGATTTTTTATGATGAAGCAGCGAAAAATTGGCCGCACCCTGTTGCATCCACCGATGGTATGGAGGCAACATTTATGGCAGTTATACCAGGTTATAAGAGTGTTTTTGCTGCAGGCAATCCATTGGCATCTGCCATTTTAGAAATTCTAAAACTTCCCAAACTCTACCAGGGCATGAAAAGTACCTTTGAGGAGTTTTTTGCTTTTACCGAGTTTATGCAGGATTGTACTGTTTTCTTCAACCTTGATAGTGGTAATGAAGCAAGTGTCGCTTTTAATGGTATGGCAAATTTGGCAAATGTATGGAAAAACGCAATTTCAGATAACGGCCAGATTGATCCAGATGAAATATCTGACATAGATTTTTCTATATCAGACGCAATCCAGAAAAATAATTCACTCACAAATATAATTTGCGGTGAATGGTCTATAGGACAGAATTTAAAGAATATTTTAAATAACAATGCAGATCAAGGGGTAAAAAATTGTGCCAAAGCCGGGCTTGTATTGCTTAGCCCTATGATTAGGTTCAATCCTGAAACCGGCATAGAACAGTCAGAAAGTTATCTGCCTGCGTTAAATGAAACGCTTGATTCCATGCGACCAGTTCAACTTGGCTCATTAACGGTTACACTTAATCCATCTTCGGGTCAATGGCATTTATATGGAAACAGTCAAGATTACGGCTGGCAAACCAGCGGTGCAACTGTCAATAATATCCCGCCAAACACATATACACTTGAATTCAGTTCTGTATCAGGTTATATCACCCCAACTCCTCGCACAATTACAATTGGTGAAGGAACCAACACTCAGACCGTTAATTATCAACAATCCGGCGGCGAAACGATAACTCTGCATGCTGCAGAGTATGCAAATATCTATAGCGATTTTCCCACTTCGAGGAACTTATATGCGAATTTTATGTCGATTTACTATAATGGAATACCAGATCAATATTGGGCAATCTTACTTAAATTTAACCTAAGCGGCATTCCAGCGGGTATTGGTATTGGCGCAATTGGAAGGCAGGTTGCATCGCAGCTTGCTGCTATCGGATTGCCATGGATGCAGTTGATAGATTTTGATGTCGTTGAAGAAAGCAATATCGCCAGCCAGGGATACTTTGAAGATGATTTAAAGCGTTTCAAGGTACATGCTACGGCAGATATATGCCACCAGATAAATCCGAAGCTGGAGCTTCATGCAATCGAAGAGCGATTCAAACGTTCGGCTCTTGTCGGTAACTGTGTTTTCTGTTGTGTGGATAAGATAGAGACACGCAAACACATCTGGGAAGCTGTAAAGGACAAGGCAAATTTCTTTGTTGATGGAAGGATGTCTGCTGAAGTTCTGCGAATTATTACCGCCTGTGATGAAAAGAGCAGAAAGTATTATCCGCAAACGCTTTTTTCTGCTGAACAGGCACAGACCGGCGCTTGCACAGCAAAAACCACAATTTACTGCGCCAATATCGCTGCTGGCTTTATGCTGGCTCAGTTCACCAAGTATCTTCGTATGCTGCCGGTTGATCCTGATATCCAGATTAATCTTCTGGCTTCAGAATTAAATGTCGGCAGTTGTTAATGTTAACCAGAGCTTAGCGATGACCTATTATTGTTGTCGCTAAGCCTTTTTTTTATGAGGTGTAAATTATGACAAACCAGGAAACAAAAAACAAACTAATCATAACAATTGAACAACTCAAGGAACTGGCAAAGGATGATAATGGTTTAGATTGTTACATTCTGCTTAATGGCGGCCTGAAAAGTTATAAGCATATCAGATATTACCCCAATGATAACAGCTTTTGGGTGCTGAATTTTATCGACAGTAGCGAACTGGAACTGACTGAAAGCCAGATTCTTGACAGTGCCTATTCCAATATTGGCGAGGCAATGAAAAAAGGATGTTTAATTATGGATTAGAAAGATGAGGTAAAAAATGTTTTTCAAAGAAGTGAATATCAAAAAACGCGGCGAAATGATTGCGTTTCTAAAAAATCATTTTCGGTATTATTATGTTGAGTTCCGAATTATGCCGAGCGTAACAAAGCTTATGCTCTTTAAACGGTGGATCTCCTGATTAGGACACCCATCACTCGGCATAATCCGGTGTGCTCGTTGCAGATGCAGATCATAGGCTGTTCAAGAAGCTTAGCAAGCTGTCATCTGGTCTATACGTAAGCGCCTTAGTCTTGTTTGGTGTCAGCTTTGCTAAAATCTTCTTTTTGTATTCCATGTCTGCATGCAGATAAACCTGAGTACTTTCGATGGATTCATGGCCCAACCAAAGTGCTATTGTTGCCTGCTCCACGCCTGCTTGAAGCAAATTTACCGCATTGGTGTGGCGCAAGGTGTGAGGGGAAACGTGCTTG